>OLQO01000105.1_pt1 | contig 85734 bp, 91 predicted proteins | sample 1672281 | NCBI WGS metagenome assembly OLQO01 (sample SAMEA3136667, study PRJEB25190) | human gut metagenome | biome: human gut; feature: human-associated habitat; material: faeces | place: Austria | collected 2013
CCCCCAGCCGACAAATTGTCGGCTGGGGGACTGGCCCCTTTTAAATTTTTATTCTTCTGGTACTACTATTCCGTAGTTTTTTCCATCATTTAATTTGTATATTACATTTACTTTTCCTGTTTCAATGTTTATAAATGCTAGGAATTTATCGTTTGGTTTTTCTTGTAATTTTAATTTTGCATCATCTATTCCCATTGGTCTTATTGAGTAATATAGTTCTTTTATTACTTCATCTTCTATTTCAATTGTTTTTGTTTGCATTTCTTCCTTTGCCATTGAAGATGCATCTCTTAACATTTTTTCTTTTTTAGTTTTGAATTTTCTTATTTGTCCTTCTAGTATATCGATGTCTTTATCTATAGCTGCATATAAATCTTTATGAGCTGTAACTGCTTTATATAAATCTCCTTTTACAGAAACTCTTATTTCTGCAACTTTTTCTGTTTTTTCAGATTTAACTGTAGCAACTACATCAAATTCATCATCAAAATATTTTACTAACCTTTCTACTTTTTTCTCTACATATGCTTTTATTGCATCTGTTACTTCTAAATCTTTTCCTGTTACTTTTATATTCATAACAATCAGCTCCTCTCAAATTAGTTCTTTAGTAATAAATTACTGCTATACCCTCATTATAAACATAAATGTTAATTTATGCAAGTTTTTTCTTGGTATTTTTTTGCTTGTCTTAGCATAAATTTTATTATGGAGGTTTGTTATGAGTAAAAAAATAAAATTAGCTGTTGTTGGTGCAACTGGTGTTGTTGGTAGAATGGTTCTTAAAGTCTTAGAAGAAGCTAATCTTCCTATTGATGAGTATAAATTCTTTGCTTCTAAAAGGTCTGCTGGTACTACTCTTTTGTTTAATAATGATGTTTATTTAGTTAATGAACTTGATATTTTTTCTTTTGATGAAGGTTTTGATTTTGCTATTTTTTCTGCTGGCGGTGATACAGCTTTAAAGTATGCTCCTATTGCTGCTTCTAAAGGATGTACCGTTATTGATAATAGCAGTGCTTTTAGAATGGATCCTTCTGTTCCTTTAGTAGTTCCAGAAGTTAATAGTTCTGCTATTTCTTCTAATGATAAAATTATTGCTAACCCTAATTGTTCTACTATTCAAGCAGTTGTTCCTTTAAAGGCTTTAGATGATAAATTGGGAATTAAAAGAATTGTTTATTCTACATATCAGGCAGTTTCCGGTGCTGGAATGAAAGGTATTTCTGATTATAAAAATGGTGTTAAAGGTTCTAATAAATTAGAAAAGTTCCCATACCCTATTTTTAATAATTGTTTACCTCATATTGATGTTTTTCTTGATAATGGTTATACAAAAGAAGAAGAAAAGATGATTAATGAAACACGCAAAATTTTGGATAAACCTAACTTGCCTGTTACTGCAACTTGTGTTAGAGTTCCTGTTTTAAATTGCCATAGCGAGTCTATAAATGTTGAATTTGAAAATAGTTTTGATTTAGATGATATTTTTAAAGTTTTAAATAATACTAAAGGTGTAATTGTTAAAGATGATGTTAAAAATAATATTTATCCTTTAGCAATTAATGCTGATGGTCATAATGATGTTTTTGTTGGTCGTATTCGTAGAGATTATAGTGTTGAAAATGGTATTAATTTATGGGTTGTTGCTGATAATATTCGTAAAGGTGCTGCTGCCAATGCCGTGCAAATTTTGGAATATTTAATTAATTGATTTTTTTAATTTAAATTATTTTTTGCTTTATTTAATGACATATATATTTGTTTTGAAAGGAATTTATTTTATGAAAGAAATTTTATTTAAAGGTGTAGGTACTGCTATTGCTACTCCTTTTACTGATAATGGTATAAATTTTGAGGAATTTGGTAAATTATTAGAGTTTCAGATAGAAAAAGGAGTAAATGCAATTATTGTTTGTGGTACTACTGGTGAATCTGCCACTATGAGTTTAGATGAAAAAAAGGAACTTTTAAATTTTACCGTTGGTAAGGTTCAAAGACGTATTCCTATAATTGCTGGCACTGGTTCTAATTGTACTTCTTCTGCAATTGAACTTTCACAATATGCTGAAAGTATTGGTATTGATGGATTATTAATTGTTACTCCTTACTACAATAAAACAACTCAAAACGGCCTAATTTCGCATTATAGTAAAATTGCTGAAAGTGTTTCTCTTCCTATTATTTTATATAATGTACCAAGTAGAACTGGTGTAAATATTTCACCTGAAACTTGTTTTGAGCTTTCTAAAATTTCAAATATTGTTGCTATAAAAGAAGCAAGTGGAGATATATCTCAAGTTGCCAAAATTGCTCATTTATGTGGTGATAATTTAAATATATATTCTGGAAATGATGACCAAATTCTTCCAGTTTTATCTATTGGTGGAATTGGTGTTATATCCGTTATTTCAAACATTGCTCCAAAATACACTTGCGAAATGGTTGAAAGCTTCTTTGAAGGAAACTATTACATTTCAAAAAGAATGCAACTAAAAGCTCTACCTCTAATAAAAAGTTTATTTAGTGAAGTAAACCCTATTCCTGTAAAGCATGCATTAAATTTAAAAGGCTATAACTTTGGAATTCCGCGTTTGCCATTAGTTACATTAAATAAAGAACATTCAGAAATATTAGAAAGAGAAATGAAAGAATTTGGATTGATTTAAAATTTTCTCATAAAATATTATAACAGAACATATTATATATTGAATTTGCTTATTTGAAATGCTATAATAAATTTAGATTTTACATTAAAGGAGAAAATTTATGACTGAATCGAACATAAGAGAATTTAACAATATTATTAAAGATATAGCAAATAATGAAACTGTACAAATGATGAAAGATTTTAATCATCACTGTGATGTAACTTGTTATGAACACTGCAAGCATGTAGCGTTTGCAAATTATATTCTTTGTAAAAAACTTAAATTAGATTATATTTCTGCTGCTAGAGCTGGAATGCTACATGATTTATTTTTGTATAATTGGAGAGGATCAAGAAGAAGATTAGAAGGACTACATGCCTTTGTTCATCCAAAAATTGCTTTACAAAACGCAGAAAAAGAATTTGTGTTAAATGATAAAGAAAAAGATATTATTTTAAAACATATGTGGCCTGTTACTTTGCCTTTTCCTAGATACATAGAAAGTTTTATCATAACATTAACAGACAAATATTGTGCTTTTAAAGAAATTTTTGAATATTACAATCGAAAGAAATTTAAACCTTTATACAGATATGCTTATATTTTTGCTTTTATTATTTTTTCACATGTTTAAAATATAAATAAAAAAGTGGCTTCGCCACTCGGGTCGTCGAGGACGCCGACCCCTACATCTAAAATAGAAATTTTCTATAATATATAAAAAATAGAATTCGTTTGAATTCTATTTTTTATTTGTTATTTTTTATTAATATGTTGAACCACCGTATAATTGATTCATATATGAGCTATAGTCAAATGGTTTCATTGTTTCTGGTTCTCCATAGTCTACTCCATTTGTTTCTACTTTTATACTTGTTATTACTGGTGCATTTACTGGTGTACTTGCTTCTGATCCTTCTCTTTCTGCTGGTTTTACTTCTGTTTCATTTAATTTATCTAATACATCCCAACCTTCTATTACTTTACCAAATGCTGCATATTGTCCATTTAAGTTTGCGTTGTCTTTTGTCATTATAAAGAATTGTGATCCTGCTGAGTTGTATCCTTCTTCTGCCATCCCCATTGAGCTATAATCTGAACGTGCCATTGCTATTACACCTTTTTCAAAACGTATGTCGTTTTTATTAAATCCATTTTGTACAAATTCACCTTTTATTGAGTATTTTTCGTCGTTTTCTTCTCCTTTTAAATCTCCAAGAGTTGGTGATCCTGAACCTGTTCCGTCTTTATCTCCACCTTGTACCATAAAGTCTTTTACTATTCTATGGTATGTTAGTCCATCATAAAATCCATTGTTTGCAAGTTTTATAAAGTTTGCAACTGTGTTTGGTGCTTTATCTGGGTATAATTCTAATTTTATTGTTCCTAAATCCTTTATTTCCATAGTTACTATAGGGTTTTGTGTTTTAGTTGTCCCTTTCTTATAATATCCCATACCTATAACTCCTATTAAAACTATAGCAATTAATATTGCTATTAATTCTATTATTATTTTTCCTTTTTTCATTTTTATTTCCTCCTTTGAATTTTTATTCAGATATATTATATCTTATTTTATCAATATTGTAATTTTGCTCAATTTCTTTTTCTGTTAATGCTCGGTTGTAAAATCTAAGTGTATATATTGAGCCATTTAATGAAATTCCATAATTCCACTCTGTTCCTCCAATTGTCAATTTCTTATTTTGGATTTCTCCCTCTGCACTTCTATCTTCCTTCAATTCATTATTATCATAAAATTGTACATCTTCACCATTATTTATATATATAATTGTTCTCTTAAATATTTCACTCACCTTGGCTGTGTATTTACATTCAGCAGTACTTGTACCACTTTTATCAAATATCTCTCCAAATTGTGAATTTTCATATTGCCCGTAATTGTATTCCTTCCCATTCACTAGTATTTCTAATTGACCATATCCATCCATCTTCATTTGAATTGAATTTGGCAACTGCTTCTGCTGTAAGATTTTTATCACTATCACTTAAAACATTATTTTTACTTTGACTGTAGGCTCCATAAACTTTTTCACAATTTAATGAATTATCTCCAAATTTATGATTTTCATTTAATTCTATATCATTACCATTTCCACTTAAGTCTTTCCAAGTTGTAGCTGCTTCATTGTGCTTATAATTTTCATTGTATTCTCCATCAAAATATAACTGCAGACCATCTTTTACATATGCATATATTTCTTTTACATCGCTTTCTTTTCCTTCAGCATCTCTATATTTAAGTTCATATATTCCTGGATCTTTTATTTCTAGTTCAAAGCTATTTGTCAACTTTTCTACACGTTTCCATTCGTAATTTTTATCTTCTTTATATTCTGCATATAATAGATTTCCTTCTAATGGATTTCCATTACATTTTATATTTTCTGAACGAACTACATATTTCCACGAATATTCTTGTGGTTCTAATGTAACCTCAAATGATATATCATTGCTTATATCTTTTTCTTCTTGTGTTGGTTTGTAATACTCTATTCCAAAGTCTTTTAATGTATGTTTTCCATTTATTCCTTCTTTACTATATACTTGTCCATCCTTAAAGTTTGCATATACAGTATCTGTAATATTATATAAACCTATTTTATTAAAATCACCTTCTGTTGATAAAACATAATTGTATGTAATATTGTCTTCAGTATGTTCTTCTGCTGTTAGATTTAATTTTTCATAATCGTCGCTATGCATATTTACTGCTTCATTTATTTCTTGTAATTGTTTTGCAAATCTATCTTCTTTTGCATTTTGCATTGTATTATTTCCTACATATACTGCTGTTCCTGATAATATTAGTAATAATATTATTGTAATTACTAGTACAACTAATGTTATTCCTTTATTAGAGCTCATATTTTCCTCCTTTGTTTATAAAAGTACATTGTCGAATACAAATTGTTCTTGCATTCTTTTTAAAGATTGTTTTATTGTACGGGCTCTAATTTCACCAATTCCATCTACTTCATCTAGTGCCGGAATATCTGCTTCTAATATATGTTGGAAAGATTTAAAAGATTTAACAAGGTTCTCTACAATATTACTTGGTACTCTTGGTATTTTATTTAAAATTCTATAGCCCCTTGTATAAACAGCAACTTCTTCATATGTATCAAATACATCATAACCTAAAATTTTTGCAATTATTTGCTGTTGCATTAGTGCTTCATAATCTAAATTGCTTATATCTTCTAAATATTTTTCTGCTGTTTTACGTTTTTTACTTGTCATATAGTCTTTTATAATTAGTAATTCTTCTTTTTCCAAATCTCCTACAAGCTCTTCGAGTTGCATTTCCGTAAGTCTTCCTTCTGTTCCTAGTTCGTATATTCCACCTTGTACCTCTTTAACAATTTTCATAACCATTTCTGCTCTTTGAATTGCTGTTATAACATTATCTAAGGTTACTATATCGTTAAATTCGTATTCATTTAATATGCTAAGTTTGCTATCAAATACTTTTTTATACTTTTCAAGAGTTTGTAAAGCTTGATTTGTTTTTGTTAATACTTTTGATGTGTCTTCTATTGTATAACGTAATTCTCCTTTAAATATTGTTATTACATTTCTTCTTTGAGATATACTTACTACAAGTTCTTTGGTTTGTTTTGCTGTACGTTCTGCTGTTCTATGCCTTGTACCAGTTTCTCTTGTTGGAATCTCTGGAGATGGTATTAGCTGAGCATTTGCATATAGGATTTTTTTAAAATCGCTACTTAATACAATGGCTCCATCCATTTTTGCTAGTTCATATAGTCTTGCTGATGTATAATCCTCGTTTATAAAAAATCCACCATCAACAATGTCCATTACGTTTTTTGAATCTCCAAATACTATCAAGCCACCTGTTTTTGCCTTTAATATGTTGTCTAATCCTTCTCTAATAGGTGTTCCTGGTGCGATAAGTTTTAATATTTTTGTTAGTTCATTTTCATCGTTACTTCTCAAAATTATATCAACACCTTTCTAAAATTTATCTTAACCCTAAGCAGCTTACTGCTTGGTTAACATCCTTGACCCCCATTATATCTAATTTATATTTTTCTTTCAATAGTTTTTTGTTATTTTCTGGAATTATACACTTTTTAAATCCCAGTTTTTCCGCCTCTTTTAGACGTTTATCTATTAAATTTATGCTTCTAACTTCTCCTGTTAGTCCTACTTCTCCCATAACCACTACATCTCTAGGAATACTTTTGTTTTTAAAACTTGAAGCAACACTTAACACAATTCCTAAGTCTAATGCAGGTTCATTAATTTTCATTCCTCCAACAACATTTAAATATACATCTTGATTTCCAAGCATTATTCCTGCCTTTTTTTCTAAAACTGCTATAAGAAGTGTTAATCTATTATAATCTATTCCATTTGCGGTTCTTCTTGGAAGACCAAATACACTTTGTGCACATAAAGCTTGCAATTCAACTAAAATCGGTCTTGTTCCCTCCATGCTTGCAACTATAACAGAACCTGTTAGCTCTTCTTCCCTTTCAGAGATAAGCACAGAAGATGGATCTATTATTTCTTTCATTCCAAGGTGGTCCATTTCAAACATTCCAATTTCATTTGTAGAACCAAATCTATTTTTTACACTTCTTAAAATTCTATAAGAGAAATATCTTTCTCCTTCTATGTATAAAACTGTATCTACCATATGTTCCAACACTCTTGGTCCTGCAATATTTCCATCTTTTGTAACATGACCAATTATAATTGTTGTAATTTCTTTTTGCTTACACATTTTCATAATTCTAGAAGTTATTTCTCTAACCTGGCTAACACTACCTGCAGCAGATGTTATATCATCTGAATACATAGTTTGAATAGAATCTATAATAACCAATTTAGGCATAATATCAACTATATTTTCTTCTATTAAATCTATATCTGTTTCACCTAAAAACAATATATCGTCATTATTAATTTCAAGCCTATCTGCTCTAAGTTTAATTTGCTCTGCAGACTCCTCTCCAGAAACATATAAAACCTTTCCTTCACCTTTAAGTTTATTGCAAAGTTGAAGAATTAATGTAGACTTACCAATACCAGGTTCACCGCCAAGTAGCACAAGAGAACCTTTAACCAAACCTCCGCCTAAAACTCTATCAAGTTCTTCAAAACCGGTTTTAGTTCTAAAGCTTTCTTTTCCAACAAACGTGTTTAAAGGTTCGGCAGAAACCTTACGTTTAGGCTCACCCTTGCTACCTTTATCGTTAGAAAGTTTTTCCTCAAAAAAACTATTCCAAGTGCCACAAGCAGGGCATTTTCCCATCCACTTAGCACTTTCATATCCACATTCATTGCATACAAAAACTGACTTAACCTTTGCCATAAATACCTCCTTTTGTGGGGACAGTCCCCCAACCGACAGTTTGTCGGTTTTAGGGACAGGTCTCATTTTATTTTATATATTCTTTCAATATTTCTTTCTTCAGTTTTTAAAATTCTTGCTATTTGCGCTGCACTTGTTCCTTTTATACTTTCTAAATTCTTTATTATTTTTTCTTTTTCAATTTTATTAAATTTGCAAAAATTTTTTAATATATTTTTTCCTATAATTTCAGTTATTACTTGCTTTAGCTCATCATCGCTTAATTTTGTCTTTATTTCAAATTCCAAGATTTCTTTTGAATCCAATTTTACAGTTTGATTATTAATCTTCTCAAATTCTAATAAAGCCTTTTTTCTATCACTACTAATTATATCCAAAATATAATCTATCTCTACAATATCTTTCCATCCCTCAATATAATCTTTATAACTACTCCATTGATAATTTTGAGTTAAAGATATTCCTGCTTTTTCTGGATTTTGATGAATATATCTCATTAATGTTAATAAATATTTTTCATTTTCTACTGGTTTACTCTTATATCTATCTTGAAATAAATGTCCTACTCTATTGTACTTATTGTTAAAATACATTGCATATGAACTAGCTATATAATGTATAATTTTAGACATAACATCATTGTCCATTATTTCTAAATGTACATGATTTTTCATCAACACATATGAATAAATAGAATATTCAAATTTTTCTTTTGATTTAAGTATACATTTCATGAATACTTTTCTGTCCTGATTATCTAAAAAAATATCTTGTTTATTGACACCTCTCATCATAATATGATAAATTTTTAAACTACTTTTAACTCTGGGTAATCTCGCCATACATCTCAACCTTTCTTAGTTTTAATTCCCCCAAAGCTCCCTAAATTTTAATTATATTATAACAAAATATAATATTTTTCAAGCATAAATTTTTATAGACCTGTCCCTATAACCGACAAACTGTCGGTTGGGGGACTGGCCCTTTAGTATAGTTTTTTTATTGTTTGGATGAACATTGCATGGGCCCATCCTAGCCCTATTACCCATGCGGGTTTCATTTTTTCGTTGTTTACTTGTTCTGGTAATAGTCCGTGTTGATTTGCTGATTTTACTACGTAGTTTAGTTCTTCTATTGCTTTGTTTCTTTCTCCTTTTTGTATGTGGTATTCTGCCATCCATAGTGTTGCTATTGTCCATGGGTTTCCATTCATGTAGTTGTCTTCTTCGAATCTTTTGTATCCTCCTGTGTATGTTCTTAGGCTTAAATCTATATTTTCTATTGTGTTTGTTATTTTCTTTTCTTTTGGTGTGTATAGTTTGAATGGTGTTACTGCTCCTATTATGCTTATATCTAGTTTTTTGTCTTGTGTGTTTCTTACATATGTTTTTCTTTCTTTATCGTATAGTTTTTCTGCTATATAGTTTTTGATTTTTAATTTTAGTTCTTGGTATTCTTTTCTTTCTTTTCTTATTTTTTCTTGTTTTATTCTGTTTTCTTCATATTCATCGTAGATTTTATCGTATATTTTTTCCATTGTTTCAAATGCTGCATATATTGCTGCTAGTGAGTATAAGTGTGTTCCTTCACACATTTCCCATAGGTCATAGCTTACATGCATTTTGTTTTTTTCTTCTACTATGTCTTCTGTATATTTTTTTAGATATTTTATTGCTTTTTCGCACATTGTTAGTGTTTCTTTTAGGAATCTTTTGTTTTTTGTATGTTGATAGTGTTTATATACTCCATATACTACACTTGCCGTTTCATCTATTTGATATCCCCATGATGGTGCTAAGCTTCCATCTACATAAAAACGTTGTTCCCACATTCCGTTTGAACTTTGTGTGTTTTTGCAAAATACTTTATAGAATTTTTCTACTTCGTCTTTCATTCCTAAAATATCTAAGCTTTCTGTTATAAATACTGCATCTCTTGGCCAACAGTAATTGTATCTTCCTGATTTTTCTCTTTTTTCGTCTACTTCAACTGCTGCAACCATTGCTCCTGTTTTTTCGTTTGTTAATAATGGAAATAACATTATACTTCTTTTATATATTTGATGTAGCTTTTCATCTAATTTATTTTTTGGCTCTGGTAATTTTATTGTATTGTGCGCTTTATAGTATTTCTTCCAGTATGATATTGTGTTTGCTTGTTCTTTTATTGTATCTATTTTTTGTATTTTGCTATTTTCTTTTATTTGATTATCTACATATATTACTATATCTAAATTTTTCTTTTGTCCTGGTGCTAATTTTCCTATTTCATAACATATTGCAGAGTCTGCAGACATTCCTATATAGTCTTTATCTTTTATAATTCCTGTATATATGTTTCTTTCACAATCGTTTATTTGGTGTGAGCTTATTTTTTCTTTTATTGATACAATATTAAAACAGTCTTCGCTTGTGTATTGTGCCATTCCTCTTTCTAAGATTTTTGCACTTACCAATTGATTTTCTCCTGAGTGTAATTTTGAATGTATTAAGAATTTTGTATCTAATTCTATATCACTTTCATTTTTGAATACATATCTTCTTATTAATACATTTTCGTTTACAGATACAAAGTCTGTTTGAACTATTCTCAATTTAAAATAAGTATTTAAAATGTCTGTTTCTAATACATTTGTATCTTCAATATATTTTTGATTATATTCGTTATTAACATCATTATTTGTATAAATAAGCATTGAGTCATTTATTTTTACACCTGTTTCAAAGAAATCTATATATTGTTTATTATCTCGCATAGGATAATATAATCTTAGTAATTCGCCTGTTTTACTTAAACTTACAAGCATATCTTTATTTCCAATTATTGCATCATTAAAATATTTTGTTTTCATTTTTGCTCCTTCTTTATTTATTATCTATTATTCTGACAATTTGTAGTTCTAATTCTTTTATTCTTTCGTCTAATTTTTGTATTTGATTATTTTCTAAGTTTCCATTTTTTAGGTCATCTCTAACCATTTCTTCCATATCTGCAATTTCATCTTTTAATGTATCTAATCTATTTAGTACTTTTAAACGTATATATCTTTCAGGATTTTCTGTTTTTACTTCTATTTTATTTGTCATGTTTGCTAGTTCGTTATTTAATTCGTATGTTTCTCCAAATTCTGGTGTTGTAACTGCAATTCCTGTTGTTTCTTGAATTTTTTGTTTTAATACATCTTGGCTTTCTGGTTCTCCATGTACTAAAAATATGTGTTTTGGTTTATTTATAAATGAATATACAAAATTTAATAACCATTCTTGGTCAGCATGTCCTGAATACCCTTCAATATATTCTATTCTAGCATTTACAGCTATTTCTTCTCCAAATATTTTTACTTTTTTGGCACCACTAACTATTTGATCTCCTAAAGTTCCTTTTGCTTGGTATCCTACAAATAAAATTGTACTTTTAGGATTCCATAAGTTGTGTTTTAAATGATGTTTTATTCTTCCAACTTCGCACATACCGCTTGCTGATATTATTATAGATGGTTCATCACTTTCATTTAAAGCTTTTGATTCATCTACTGTTTTTGTAAATTTTAAACCTGGAAATTCTAGTGGATTATCTCCGCTTTTTATTACTTCTTGTGTTTCTTCATCAAATAAATCCATATTTTCTCTAAAAATTTCTGTTGCAGATATTGCAAGTGGGCTATCTACATATACTGGTGTTTTCATTAATTCTTCAAATTCTTTAAGGAACTGTTCATTATGTGGTTCCTCTTTTATTTTATTTAGCTCATATAAAATTTCTTGTGTTCTTCCAACTGCAAATGAAGGTATTACAACTGTTCCTCCATTTTCTATTGTTTCTGAAACTATTCTTAAAAATGTTTCTGCTTTGCTTTCATTTTTCATGTGCAATCTATTTCCATATGTTGATTCCATTACTAAATAGTCTGCATCTTCTATCATTGTTGGTTCTGAAAGTAGTGGAATATCGTTATTTCCTATATCTCCTGAAAATACTATTTTTTCTTCTTTTTCATCTTCTTTTATCCAAACTTCTATTATACTAGAACCTAACATATGTCCTGCATCATTGTATCTAACATGTATATTTTCATCTATTTCAATTATTTCATCATATTTTACTGGTACAAATACTTCTAAACATTTTGTTGCATCTTCTGCTGTATATAATGGTGGTAATTCTGGTTCTCCTTTTCTTGCACGTTTTCTGTTTTTCCATTCAACTTCCATTTCTTGTATATGACCACTATCTGGAAGCATAATACCACATAAGTCACAAGTTGCTTTATGTGCATATATTGGATTTCTATATCCTTCATTATATAATTTTGGTATTCTACCTGAATGGTCTATATGAGCATGTGTTAACAACATAAAATCTATAGATTTTACGTCAAAAGCAAAATCTTCTTCATTTTTTAATTCATCTGTGGCTTTTCCTTGATACATTCCACAGTCTACTAGAAATTTCTTTCCTGCTCCTTCTACTAAAAAGTTTGAACCTGTAACAGTTCTTGTTGCTCCTAAAAATGTAACTTTCATTTAATCAATCCTTTCTTAACTTTAAAACTAATTAAAGCTTTTCATCTTTTTATTTATTTTTACCCCTTTTATTGTTAATAGTTTTATTTCTTTTTCATATTCTAATGATTCGGAATCATAAATATGAATTTTATAACTCTCGTTTTCGTTATTTATTATATATTCTATATTTTCCAAATCTATAATTTTTAGTTTTAATATATCTTCATATATTTCAATATCTTTCTTATTATCATTAAAAATTGAATTTAATGCTTTTATATTAATTGCTTTTATTATTAGCTTATTTATATATGCAAATAAGTTATTTTTACATATTTCATTTTCGTATATCTTTTGGTTATTTTTATTATATTCTAATAAAATAAAGTAGCGAATTTCGTATATTAACTTTATAATTTCTTTTTTATTTTCGGCTTTTTCTAATTTTATTTCAAATATTTCAACCATTATATTAATAATTTCATTTACTTCTTTTTCAAAGTTTGTATTTTGAATTTCTTCTATAAACTGTATTTCTTCTTCAATTTTTCTTGTTTCGTTTGCATATTTCCCTGGATTTCTTAAATCGTCTATTTCTTCATTTCTAACTAAAATTTTTTCTTTTTCTCTTTCTAGAATATTAATTAAAGTATTTATACTAAAGTAGGTTTCTCCTCTTTCATTTCTTTTTATAAATTCTTCTTCGAGTAATTTTCTATCTTTTAAAGTTTTTTCTATTTCATCTAATTTTTTTAAATTTTGTTTCTTTTCTGTGGAAATCTCGTTTAAAATTTGTTTTGTATCCACAGTGTTTTTTCTTTTTTCTTTGAGTTTTCCACTTTTTTCAATTAGATCTTTCAATTCCTCTTTATTTTTTTCATAATATATTTTAGAAATGGCTATTACAAAATTATTAACTAAATTATATGCTATTTTCTTTCCATAATATTTTTCCAATATATAAATTATTGCTTGTATTAAATCGAATTTTTCGCTTGCATTTCTTTCAATTTTATCTAAATTTTCGCACCCTATAGCAATATTTAAACATTGATAAATAAAATTGTATTCTATACTTTGAGTATTACTTAAATCTTTAAACCAAGTCCAACCATCAAAATCTCTTATTACTTCCATTTTATTAATTATACTGGCTGTTTTAAAGAATTCTTTTAATGGTTTTTCTATTAGTTCATTCTTTTTATTTATTTCTATTTCTTTTTGAGATAACATTAAAATAGCTTGCAAGCATAATTTTTCATTTTGTTTAACTTGTATACTTTTTTTACTATAATCAATTTCTATTTCTTTATCTTTAACTAATTCTATTTTTTTGCATTCTTTTATATTTTCTATAATTCTTTTTAGATAATATTCTTTTTCTACGACATTTACTTTCGTTTTTTTATAGTCTGAATATGATACTTCTATTTTGTAAAGCATACTAAGGAGTAGATTTTTTACTTCTTGTGAAAATTCTTTTTTTTCTAAAACTTTTTCTAATTCATTGTTATAATCTTTTAAATTATTAAAAAGATTTTTTTTTGGCATTTTCTCCACTCCTTTCTATTTTTATTTATTTTCTTCCGTGTTTGTTTGCATTTTTAATTCTTCCCATCTTTCTTTACTCATTAAAACTTCACGTGGTTTGCTTCCTTGGTAACCAGAAATTATTCCTCTTTCTTCCATTTGGTCTATTATTCTTCCTGCTCTTGCATAACCAACTTTAAATCTCCTTTGTATGAAAGATGTTGAAGCTTGACCTGTTTCAACAACTGTTTCTATAGCTTCCATTAAAAATGGATCTGTTTCATCATCTGTTGCTGATTCTAAATCTTTTTCTTTATCTGATGTGTTTGCTTTTTCTATAGATTCTATAATATCTGTATTGTATGTACTTTCTCCACCATTTGCTTTTAGGAAGTCTACTATTTTTTCTACTTCTTTATCATCTACAAATGCTCCTTGAACTCTTGTTGGTTTTGAAGCTCCTGCTGGATAAAATAACATATCTCCTTTACCAAGCAATTTTTCTGCTCCAACCATATCCAAAATTGTTCTTGAATCTATTTGTGATGAAACAGCAAATGCAATTCTAGATGGAACATTTGCTTTTATTAAACCTGTAATTACATCTACTGAAGGTCTTTGTGTTGCAATAACTAAATGCATTCCTGCTGCTCTTGCTTTTTGTGCTAGTCTACATATAGACTCTTCTACTTCTTTTGCTGCAACCATCATTAAGTCTGCAAGTTCATCTATTATAATAACTATTTGAGGTAGTTTTCCTTCTCCATCTTGCAAGCTTGCATTATAACCTTTTAAGTCTCTAACACCTTTGCTTGCAAATACATTATATCTATTTTCCATTTCTTGAACCGCCCATGCAAGCGCACCTGCCGCTTTTTTAGGGTCTGTTACAACCGGTATTAATAAGTGTGGTATTCCATTATAAACTGAGAGTTCCACAACTTTTGGGTCTACCATAACAAGCTTAACTTCGCTTGGTTTTGCCTTATAAATTATGCTTGAAATTAATGTATTTATACAAACACTTTTACCAGAACCTGTACTTCCTGCAATAAGTACGTGTGGCATTTTAGAAATATCTGCAACAACTTCTTCTCCTGCTACATCTTTTCCTAATGCAAAAGCAAGTTTAGATTTATGTTTTTGGAATTTGTCTGTTTCTAATATATCTCTTAAATGTACAATTTCATTTTCTTTGTTTGGAATTTCTATTCCAACAGCTTGTTTACCTGGTATTGGTGCTTCTATTCTTATGCTTTCTGCTGCTAAATTTAATGCAATATCATCTGCTAAATTTGCAATTTTGCTTACACGTACTCCTTCTGCTGGTTTAATTTCATATCTTGTAATTGCTGGTCCAACAGATACATTTTCAACTTTTGCTGAAACACCAAAGCTATATAGTGTTTTTTGTAATTTTGTTGCTGTATCTGCTAATGCTTTTTTACCGCCTTTTAAAACGACTCCTTTTCCTTCACTTAATAATTCTACTGGTGGAAATTCATATGATTCATCTTCTACTGTCATTGCAGCATGTTCTAAGGTTAATACTTCTTTTACTTTATCTTCTTTTTTCTCTTCTTCTTGTTTAAATAAATTTTCTTCTATATGGTTTGGAGAAAATTGTTCTTTTTCTTGTTTACTTTCTTTTGTAAGTGGTATTAATTCGTCTGCTTCGTGTTTATATTTCTTTAGTTTTTTAGGTTGATTATTTAAGTTTATTGTTATTTGGTCTTCCATTGGCAAATCTTCTTGTGCTTGTTTTATTTTTTTAGCTTTCTTCTTTGCTCTCTTTAAAATAATTTCTTCTGTATCGTCATCTTCTTCGTCGTCTATATTAGCATATTTTTCTTCTGATTTTTCTTTTATATAATTTCCAAGCATTTCAGCTGGTTTTATTCTAAACATATATACTATATTTATTAATGCAATTCCAATAAATAAAATTGCTGCTCCCCACATTCCAAGTAATTTTGAGGCTGGAATTGCAATAACTGCTCCTATTGCTCCTCCACCTATGTTTTGACTTCCTAATTCATATGCTCTTGATACTAATGTTTGAAATTCATATGATATTTTTAAACTTCCTTTTGAAATTTGATAAATTGTCATTATAGACATTAAGCATATTAAAAATACTGTATAATTAATTATTTTTCCTGCAAAACTCTCCTTTTGTTCTTCGTCTATTACCATATATATTGCCATAATAAATGTTCCTATTGGCAATATATATTTCAGCCACCCCATTATTCCACCAAGTACAATATTCAGGTTTTCTCCTATTATTCCAGATTTTGCATATATTAATACTGCAAGCAAAATGCTTAGTACAAATAATGCTACTACTTCTATATCTAATTTTGATTTGTTTTGTTGTTTTTTATTTGTTTTTCTTTTTCCAGTATTTCGTGTGTTTGTTGTTCTTTTTTTTCTTTTAGCCATTTTATCACCTTTTTTATTTTATTTTTATTTGTGGGCACGGAGCACCGTGCCCCTACAATATTATTTATAATTTAAAAACCAGAATCGGATTTTAGAAATTCTCCGAATTCTGGTTTTTCGTATGTTTCCGATTTTATTTCAATTCTTTTCTATTGTTTTGTATTATTTTTAATGCATCTTCAAGTGCAACTTCTATTCCTTGTAACACGTTGTCTGCATATTCTTTTGTACCATTTGAAATTTCTCTAGACATTTCGTTTGCTGCTTCAATTATTTCTGCTTTTTGTTCATATGCTTTTTTTGTAATTTCGTGTTCATCTATCATAGAAATAATTCTATTTTCAGCTTCTTTTACAACATCGTTTGCTTCTTTATTTGCTTGTTCAAGTATACGTTCTCTTTCTTCTTTTACCCATTTTGCTTGTTTTAATTCTTCTGGCAATTTTAATCTTATTTCTTTTATTATTTCAAAAAATTCTTCTTTATCTATTACAGCCTTTTCTGTGAAAGGTAATGTTTTGCTTCTTTCTAATATATCCTCCAAAGTTTCTAGTAATGTAAATATTTCCATTGTTTTACTCCTTTCGTAAAAATATAAGTTTTACTCTTCCATAACTTCTTGTATCGTATATGTTTTCTTTATATTTTTCTATTTCTTTTAATATTCTTTCTTCATCATCTGTTTCAACAATTAGTGTTCCATCTGTGGATAACATATCTTGAGAAAATACTTTTTCCACAGTTTTTTCTATTAATTGTGAATTATATGGTGGATCAAGAAAAATTATATCGTATTTTTCGTTTTTTAATTTTTCAAGAGCTATAATAGCATCACTTTTTATTAATTCAACTTTTTCTTTTAAATGTGTTTTTTCTATGTTTTTGTTTATAATATTAATTGCTTCTTTTGAATTATCGCATAGAACTACTTTTTCAGCTCCCCTGCTTGCAAATTCTAGTCCTATTGCTCCACTTCCAGCAAATAAATCTAGAACTTTTGCTTCATATATTTTTCTGTTAATTATGTTAAATAATGATTCTTTTACTCTATCTAATGTTGGTCTTGTGTTGTCTCCTGTTAAAGTAAAAAGTTTTGTTCCTCTTGCAGTGCCACTAATTATTCTCATATTTTTTCTAACCTCTTTTGATACATATATTTTATTCTTTTATTTTTATATGTCAATATTATTAATAGAAATGTAACATACATTTAATATTTTTGTAATATTGTCTTATTTTCTTGATTTTAAATCCCATTTAATATAAAATATCTACAAATATTTTAATTAAAAAGTGGTGCTTATGAAGAAAAAGAAGAAAAGTTACAATTATAAAAAAAATTATAATAAGAAAAAATATAGTAAGTCTAGTTTTAAAAATGGAATTAAAAAATTTGACATTAACACAATTCCTTCTAAAAGATACAGATATGTTATTATTGGAATTGTTTTAGCCTTTTTATTGTTATTAGGAAGAATTTTTTATTTACAATTTGTAAATGGTTCATCTTTAAAAGAACGTGCTTATAATCAACAAACTACAAATGATATAATTTCTGCCAAAAGAGGAACTATTTATGATTCTACCGGAAAGGTTTTGGCAATTAGTTCTCAAGCAGATACAATTTCTATTAACCCTAAAAAAATTATTGGTTCTACAGATGAGGCAACAAAAGAAAAGAAAGAAAAAGTTGCAAAGGCTTTATCTGAAATTTTTGAATTAGATTATAATGAAGTTTTAAAAAAAGTTAATAGTAATAATTCTGTTGAAACTATAGCTAGAAGAGTTGATACAGAAAAAGTTGATAAATTAAAAAGTTGGATGGATGAAAATAAAATTACTGTTGGTATTAATATAGATGAAGATTCAAAAAGAACTTATCCATACTCTAGTCTTGCTTCTCATGTTATAGGTTTCTGTGGTAACGATAATAATGGTCTTCAAGGTATAGAACTAAAGTGGAATGATGTTTTAGCAGGTACTAATGGTAAAGTTATTACTTCTCAAGATGCTGTTCAGGAAAAAATTCCAGATGCTAATGAAACTTACATTCCAGAAGAAAACGGAAGTAACTTAGTTTTAACTATTGATGTAAATATTCAATCTATTGTAGAAAAATATTTAAAACAAGCTGTAATAGATAATAGTTGTAAAAATGGTGGTACTGCCCTTGCTATGGACCCAAAAACAGGTGACATTTTAGCTATGGCTTCATACCCAGATTATGATTTGAATACACCTTTTACTCCTATTTCATCTGACCTTTCTAGTGTTTGGGATAAATTAAGTTCTACAGAAAAGTCTGAAAAGCTTAACGAATTGTGGCGTAATAGAAATATTTCATCTTCTTATGAACCAGGTTCAACTTTTAAATTAATAACATCTGCTGTTGCTTTAGAGGAAAATATTACATCTGAAGATGTAGCTGGAAACTTTACATGTTTAGGTTATGAAGAAGTTAATGGTATAAAAATAAAATGTTGGAGAAAAAATCCTCATGGTTCACAAACTTTAAGACAAGCTCTAGAAAATTCTTGTAACCCCGCTTTCATGCAATTGGGTAAAAAGATAGGAGCTCAAACATTATATAAATATTATGATGCTTTTGGTTTATTTGAAAAAACAGGTGTAGCTCTTCCAAGTGAAACAACTGGTATATTCCACAAATTAGAAAATGTAAAAAATGTTGAACTTGCAACTATGTCTTTTGGTCAAAGAATTACAGTTACTCCTCTTCAATTAGTTAGTGCAATTTCTGCTATTGCTAATGAAGGGAAGCTAATGCAACCACGTATTGTAAAACAAGTTATAAATACAAATTCAAATTCTACTACAAATATAGAAACAAAAGAAGTTAGAAAAGTTGTATCAAAAGAAACTTCTGAAAGAATGTTGGATTTAATGAAATCCGTTGTTAATGATGGTACAGGTCATTATGCACAAGTTGCAGGATACTCTGTAGGTGGAAAAACAGGAACTTCTGAGCCTATATCTGGTAATGAAGATGCAGGTTACGTTGCATCATATGTTGCAGTGTCTCCTACCGAAAATCCGGAAATATGCTTATTAGTTGCTCTATACGATCCTCAAGGTCAAAGCCATCAAGGTGGTCAAGTTTGTGGTCCTGTAATATCTAAAATGCTTACAGAAATATTACCTTATATTGGTTTAACTTCTACAGATATCTCAAATGCAACAGTAAACGTATCTGACTCAAATAAATCAACTTCTGTTACAGTTCCAGATATTCGTAATAAAACATTAACAGAAGCAAAGAAAATATTAAATCAAGCAGGTTTAAAATATAATTATTCTGTAAATGGAGATGAAAATTCACTTTTAGTTACAGACCAAACACCAAGTGCTGGAACAACTTTAACTCAAAATTCTATTGTATGCTTATATACAGAAGAAAACGAAACTAGAGTATCTGTAACCGTTCCAGATTTAGTAGGAATGACTTTATCTCAAGCAGAGGAAAATTTAAGAAGTAAAAACTTAAATATAACATATGATGGTTCAGGTACAGTAATTGTAAAACAAGAAACAAAAAAAGATTCTACTGTTGAAGAAGGTACAGTTATAAAAGTAACATTAGGTACAAAATAAAAAAGTGACTTTTGCCACTCGGGCAGACAGAGACGTCTGCCCCTACACATAAAATATAATTTTAATTATCTTTATCACATTTTTAGATTTCATTTGTTATAACTTTACTTTCTTTAAAAATTTCTTTTGTTTCTTTTTCTTTATTTAATTTCTTTTGTGCTTCTACAATTATTATTGGAGATATTGATATTGCTATTGTTATTAACCATTGCATACCATTTAACATTGTTAATTTAAAAATATTTGCTACACTTGGTATAAACAATACTCCTATTTGTAATAATGTTCCTAGCACAAATGCTCCTATTAGATATTTATTTTCAAATAAACCTACTTTAAATATTGAGTCTTTGCTTTTTATGTTGAAACTGTGCACTAATTCTAATATTCCAAGTGATACAAAAGCCATTGTTCTTCCTACTACAATTCCACCTAATTTATTTCCTAAACTAAATGCCAATAGTGTTAATACTCCTATCATTACACCTTCTGAAAATATCTCTCCCCATAATCCATCTGAGAATAGTCCTTTTTTCGCATCTTTTGGAAATCTATTCATTATATCTTTTTCTGGCTTTTCTAAACCTAAAGCTATTGCTGGAAGTGAGTCTGTTACTAAGTTAATCCATAATAATTGTATTGCAAGTAATGGAGATTTCATTCCTAGAATTAATCCTACAAATATTGTTACTATCTCCCCTATGTTTGTTGCAATTAAAAAGTGTATTGCCTTTCGTATATTGTCATATATATTTCTTCCTTGTTTTACTGCCTCTACTATTGTTACAAAATTATCATCTGCAAGTATCATATCTGCTGCATTTTTTGCCACATCTGTACCATTTTTTCCCATTGCAATTCCTATATCTGCATTCTTTAAAGCAGGACTATCATTTACCCCATCTCCTGTCATTGCAACAACTGCACCTGTACTTTGATATGCCTTTACAATTCTAACTTTGTGTTCTGGCGAAACTCTTGCAAATACTGAATATTTCATAATATTACGTTTTAAATTATCATCACTTATTTTATCTAATTCCTTACCTGTAATACTTAAATTGCTTTTACTTAAAATCCCTAAATCTCTTGCAATAGCTTTTGCAGTATCTATATGGTCTCCTGTTATCATAACTGTTTTTATTCCTGCTCTTTTACAGGTTCTAATTGCTTCTTTTACTCCTTCTCTTGGTGGATCTATCATTCCAACTAAACCTACAAAATTTAAGTCTATTTCTAATTCTTCACTTGTTATTTTACTTGGCATTACATTTATATCTTTATATGCAACTGCAATTACTCTAAGTGCTTTTTCAGCCATTTTTCTGTTATTATCTAATATTTTATTGGTTATAAAACTATTTAAAGTATTTAGTTCTTCGCCATCTGAGTAATTTATACATTTATTTAAAAGAACATCTGGTGCTCCTTTGGTAATAACTCTGTATTTTCCGTTTTTTAATTTATGTATTGTAGACATCATTTTTCTTGTTGAATCAAAGGGTAATTCATTTACTTTAGGTTCTATTCCATTTATATCGTTTTTGTTAATTCCTAAACTTAGTGCAGCATTAACTATTGCAACTTCTGTTGGTTCACCTACTGCCTGTAAATTATTTTCTTCCATTTCAATATTTGCTGTTGTACACATTGATGCAAGTTTTAATATATTTTCAGATTTCTCTCTGTTTGTATCTATTTTCAATGTATTTTCAAAATCTGAAATTTCTACAACTTTCATTTTATTTTGTGTTAATGTTCCTGTTTTATCTGAACATATAACTCCACTACTTCCAAGTGTTTCAACAGCTGGCAACTTTCTTATTATGGCATTTTTTCTTGCCATTTTTGTAACTCCAATAGATAACATTATTGTTACTATTGCTGGCAAACCTTCTGGAATTGCTGCAACTGCAAGTCCTACAGATGTCATAAACATTTCTAATGGAGATATCTTTTTAAATAATCCTATCACAAATATAAAAACACATATTACTAAACAAGCTATTCCTAAAGTTTTTCCTACCCCTGCTAACTTTTTTTGTATTGGTGTTTCTGGTGCTTTATCTTCAATTATCATTTTTGCAATTTGTCCAACTTTTGTATTCATCCCAATATCAGTTACAATACCTTCTGCATTTCCTGAAGTTACTATACATGAGGAAAATGCCATATTAACCATATCTCCTAAGTTGCATTCATTTTTTAGAACTACATTTGCATCCTTGGTTGCAGGTACATTTTCTCCTGTTAAGCTGGCTTCTTCTATTTTTAAATTAAAACTTTTTATAAGTCTGCAATCTGCTGGTACAAAATTACCAGATTCTAAAATTATTATATCCCCTGGTACAAGTTCTATAGCATCTATCTCTTTTATTTTTCCACTTCTTCTTACTTTTGCTGTTGGGGCTGTCATTTTTTGCAAAGCTTCAATTGATTTTTCTGCTTTTGCCTCTTGTATTACTCCCATTAAACTATTAAATATTACAATTGCTATAATTATTATTGAGTCAAAATAATCTCCACTTCCTTCAAAATAACTTACTAGTGCAGAAATTATTGAAGCAATAATTAAAATTATTATCATAAAGTCATTAAACTGTTTAATAAATTTTATAAAAAAGCTTTCTTTCTTTTTCTCTTTTAGTCTATTAGGTCCACTTATCTCTTGCCTTCTCGTTACCTCTTCTTCTGTTAATCCATAATCAAAATTCGTTCTTAAATCTCGCTTAATTTCACCTAAACTTTTTGTATACCACATATATATCCATCTCCTTTGTACAAGCTTTTTAAATATATATGTGTAAATAGAAAAAATATTACATTTATTTTATAAATCTATTTTTTGTTGTAAAATATTGATTAATTTATTTAATAGTGTTATAATAGTTATGTTAACTTTTTGATACTTTCAGGAGGATTTATTATGTTAAAAAAGCAGATTATTATTCACAACATGTTAACATGCCAAAAAAAGGTGTTTGAGATTAATCTCAATAACTTAGAAGATGTAATAGGATTTATTGATTATAATAAAGGGGTATTTGAAGATAATACTTATAACTTCAAAAATTCTATTAGTTTTCAGTTGGTAGATTTATATCTCTCATCATTTTCAACTCCACAGCCATTAAATGAGATTGCTTAAAATTCTCTTTAATGGTACACTGAAAAAAGGACACGAAACTTCGTGTCCTCTTTTATTTTAATTTCATTGATAACAATTTGCTTATTCCGTTTTCTTCCATTGTTACACCATATACTGTGTCTGCCGCTTCCATTGTTCCTTTTCTATGTGTTATTACTAAGAATTGTGTTTCTTTTGTAAATTTCTTTAGGTAATCTGCATATCTAAATACATTTACATCGTCTAGGGCTGCTTCTATTTCGTCTAATACACAGAATGGAGATGGATTTATTTTTAGTATTGCAAATAATAATGCTATTGCTGTTAAGGCTCTTTCTCCTCCAGATAGTAAAGACATATTTTGTAGTTTTTTTCCTGTTGGTTGTGCTTGTATTTCTATTCCACATTCTAGAATATTTTGTTCATCTGTTAGTATTAGTTCTGCTTTTCCTCCACCAAATAGTTCTTTAAATACTTCGTTAAAGTTTTTATTTATGATTTTAAATTTCTCGCTAAATTGTTCTTTCATTACTTGTGTCATTTCATTTATTATTTTCTTTAATTTTGCTATTGCATCTTCTAAATCTAAACGTTGTTCACACATAAAGTCGTATCTTTCTTTTAACTGTTTATATTCTTCTATTGAGTCTACATTTATACTTCCTAATTTTTTAATTTCTTCTCTTATTTCTTTTACTCTTTTTTGTGTTTGTGCAACATTTGCTGGTTTTTCGTAGTTTTCGCATGAATTTGGTGTTAGTTCATATTCTTCCCACATTTTATTTATTATATCTTCTATATCTTGTGCAGTTTTTGTTTTCTTTACATCTATTTTTACTATTTGTTCTTTTAACCCTTCTATTGTTTTAAATAAGCTTTCTATTTCTTTTTCTGTTTTTTCTAATTTTTCATTAGATTTTATTCTTTCTTCTTTTAGTTTTTCTACTTTATTACCGCTATTTTCTACATCTTCTTTTATCTGTGTAATTTTATTTTTTAGCTCATTTATGTTATTCATAAGTTGTTCATTATCATTTTTAATATTAGAAAGTTGTTCTTGTTTATTTCTTATACTTTCTTCGTTATTTTTTATATCTTCTTCTATTCTTTCTGTCATTTCTTTAATAGACATTTCACTTTCTTCAAATGAAGATACAGAAATTTTAAGGTTTGTAATATCAAAATTCAAATCATCTATATATTTTTGATTATCTTTATTTAAGTTAGCAAATTCTTCTATAACCTTGTTTAATTCTTCGTTTTCTTTTGATAATTTTTCAATTTGTTCTTTTGCTTCCTCTTTAATTGCATTTAATTCTTGCTTTTTGTTTATTATTGATTCTTGCTCTTGTTTTAATCTAGCAAGTCTATTTTCTAAACGTTCTACATTTTCTTCTATTGATACCATTTTTTGCTTTTCTGTTGCATATGTAATGTCTATCTCTTGCATATTTTGTTCTAAAGAACTTGCTTCTTCTAATACATCTTCTATATCACTTAAGTAATCTTCTTTTTCTTTTTGGATATTTTCTAATTTTTTATTTAGTACATTTATCTCTTTTTGTATACTTTCTATTTCTCTGCTACGACCTAAAATATTAACTGTTTTTTGCATTACAGAACCACCTGTAATTGAACCAGATGGATTTATTACGTCTCCTTTTAAAGTTACAATTCTAAAACTATATCTATTTTTCTTTGCAAGCTCAACTCCATTATCCATATTGTCTACAATTATTGTTCTTCCAAGTAAACTTAATATAATTCCTTCATATTTTTTATCATATTTAACTAAGTCTGAAGCGACTCCTATAATTCCATTTATATGTTTTGAATCGTATTTATCAATTTTTCTTCCTTTTACAGATGTAATTGGTAAGAATGATGCACGTCCCATATTGTTTTTACGTAAATGTTCTACTAATTTTTTAGCCTCTGATTCTGTTTCTGTAACTATGTTTTGTAGGCTTCCACCTAAGCACATTTCTATTGCTGTTTCGTATTCTTTTTCTGTTGAAACAATATTTGCTAAAACTCCACATACACCTTTTGATAGTTCTTTATTTTTATCACAGTCTAATAGCAAGTTTTTTACACTTTTTGTGTACCCTTCTTTTTCCTTTTCTGTTTCTTGCAAGAATTTAAGTCTAGAATCTTTCATTCTAATGTTATAAGATATTTTATTTATTTCATCTTCATATTCTTTTATTTTTTGTGTACTTTCTGCTCTTTTTTCGTTTATATTGTTTAGTTTTTCTTGTGCTTTATTTCTTTTAGATTCTATTTCAGAGAATTCTTTTTCTATTTCTCCTTTTGTTATTCTAGAAGAATCTAATTCTGAAATTGTTGTTTGAACTTCATTTTTTAATGTTTTTTCTCTTTTTTCTACTTCTTCAAATGTTGCATTTTGTGTACTTATTACATTTTGATTTTCATATTTTAAATCTATATTTGCTTCTACTTTTTTCTTTTTTTCTTCTATTTCAATTTCTTTTTCTGAAAGTTTACTTGAAATTTTCTCTAATTCTTCTTGTTTTTCTTTTAATTCAGTTTCAAATTTTTCTTTGTTTTTATATAGATTTTCTTTCTTATTTTCTTTTGTTTTTTGTTCTTCTTTTAACTCTTCTATTTTGTTTTTAGTTTCGTTTATATCTTCTTCAAATCTTTTGTAATTTATTTCATTATTAGAAATTCTTTCTTCGTTTACTTTTATATCTGAATTTATTTTTTCTATTTTATTTGTGCTTTCAAATCCCAATTTTTGCATTTCTTCTATTTGGTTTGTAATATTATCTATATCACTTTTTAAGTCGTCTTTTTGTATTTGAAATTTATTTTGTTTTGTAAGTTCATCTTCATAGTTTTCTTTTAATATTTTTTCGTCTTCTTCTATTTTGCTTAAATTATTTTTGTTTTCTTCAATATTGTGTAAGAATAATCCTACTTCAATATTTTTTAAATTTTCCCTATAATCTAAATATTTTTTTGCCTTTTCAGATTGTTCTTTTAGTGGACCTATGCTTCCTTCTATTTCTGTTACAATGTCATCTACTCTAAGTAAGTTTAGCTTTGTATGTTCTAGCTTTTTTTCTGATTCTTCTTTTCTTGCTCTATATTTTACTATTCCTGCGGCTTCTTCAAATATGTGTCTTCTATCTTCAGATTTATTACTTAAAATATCATCTATTTTTCCTTGTCCTATAATTGAGTAACCATCTTTTCCGATTCCTGTGTCCATAAATAATTCTAATATATCTTTTAAACGGCAAGGTGTTTTATTTATGTAATAACCAGACTCACCACTTCTGTATATTTTTCTTGTAACTGTAACTTCACTGTATTCTATTGGTAATTTCTCATCACTATTATCAAATACTAAAGAAGCTTCTGCAAATCCTAAAGATTTTCTATTTTGAGTTCCAGCAAATATAATGTCTTCAGATTTTGTTCCTCTTAAAGACTTCATACTTTGCTCTCCTAGTACCCAACGAATAGCGTCTGAAATGTTACTTTTTCCTGACCCATTTGGTCCAATAACTGTTGTAAGTCCTGGCATTAGTTCTAATACTGTTTTATCTGCAAACGATTTAAATCCTTGTAATTCTAATCTTTTTAAATACATTTAATACTTCATCCTTTTTTCTTATTTTCTTGTATATAATATATTAAAATTCGTTATTTTTCAATAGATTTCTGCATTTTTTTAAGGCACGAAAATTTATCGTGCCTTAAATTTTATTTTTTATATTGCTTTTTTAGTTTTCATTTTTATTTCTTCTATCATGCTAAGTAATATTCCTCTTCTTTTTGCTTTTTTTAGCAAATAATCTAGTTTTGCCTGATTTGCTTTTATTTGATATGAAAAATAATCTATTAAGTCATTTTCTGCATATTCAAAATTATTTATTGCACATTCTAATTCAGCTTTTGCTTTTATAACATTTTTTATTATGTCTTCATCTTTGTCTTTTGCTGTTAATTCTTTTATTCTATGTTCTTTTACAAATTCTTCTTCCATAAATTTTCTCCTATACTAAAAATTACTATTATTAGTATATGCTTGTACAATAAAATTTATGCCTCTTTTTCTCTTCTCCAATAAAATAAATATTGTTGTGCTATTCCTGCTAAGTTCCCATATTTTTTTTCTGCTATTTCTAAAATTTGTTTTTTACTAACTTTTTTCTCATCTTCATTTTTTATGTATAAATCGTTCATTACTCTCCTAACCCATACATCTATAGGGAAAACCTCAAATCTTTTAAGAGTTGAAAACAATAATATACAATCTGCAACTTTAGGTCCTACTCCAGATAATTTTAAAAGTTCTTCTCTAACTGTCTCAGTTTCTTCTTTAAATAATTTTTTTAAATCAACTTCTTTATTTAATATCATTTTTGTAGTTTCATACACTCTTATATCTCTAAAACCTAAGCCTAATTTTCTATATTCTTCTACACTTACATTTCTTAACTCTTCTGGTGTAGGAAATGTGTAATATTTTTTTCCATCCCATATAATTTCTTTTCCATATTTTTTAGATAATCTTTCTATTATTCCTTTAATTCTTGGAATATTATTATTTGCTGAAATTATAAAAGAAATTATTGTTTCCCATAGATCTTGATTTAAAATACGTATTCCTTCTCCATATTTTATACTATTTTTCATATAATCATCTATCTTAGATAATTCATTCTTTATTTTGGTATAATCTCTATTTAAATCAAAATAGTTTGTTACTATTTCTTGAATATTGCCATTACAAATTCCTTTAAATATAATTTTATTTTCAATATTTTTTACATTTAGAACGTTATTTTCAATTACTCCTGTATAGCTTTCATCATCTTCTTTATTCCATCTGAAGCATTGCCCACACTCGAAAATATCTCTTAAATTAAATGAATTTGCATTTTCCAAAATATAACTTTGTTCTTTCATATATATCCTCTCTTCATAAATAATTTTAACATCCATGGAATATAATATCAATATGAAAAATATATTTATCTTTTAAAACCAATTCCAAAAACCTCTCTCGCATTTGATATTATAATAAATGCTTGAGGGTCAATTTTTTTTGCTATAGTTCTTACTTTTATAACATCTCCTCTTGCTGCTGCACACATAAGTACAAGTTTTTTACTTTTTGTATACATTCCTTTTCCGTATAATCCAGTGGTTCCTCTTTTTATGCTTTCTCCTATTTTATTAGCTATATCTTCGTTCTTATCTGAAACAATAAAAATTAATTTTGTAAAATAAATTCCTTCAAATAGTATATCTATTATTTTCCCCATTATATATATTGCAATTGCAGAATACAAACCAATTTCTATTTCTTTGAATACTATCATATTTAAGAGTACAACAAAAACGTCTATTATTACTATAATATTGCTTATTCTAACATTAGAATTATATTCTTTTATAATATTACTTGCCAGTTCACTTCCACCTGTTGTTCCATTTGCACTTAATATAATGGCTGTACCAATTCCCACTACTATTCCACCATAAATACAAGCCAAAAAACTATCACTTGTTATTGGTTTTAACTTATCAAAAACATCAAGAAAAACTGATAAACTAATTGTTCCAATAATAGACTTTGCAAAAAATGATTTGCCAATTTTATAACCTGAAATTATAAATAAAGGCACATTTAAAACTATATTTGTTATCCCCATTGGTATTCTAAAAAAATAATATGCTATTGTTGCAAGCCCAGAAATTCCACCTGTTGAAAGCTTACTTGGTAATAAAAACATTGAAATTCCAAATGCCATTATTGATGATCCAACAATAATTTTGGCAATATTTATTATCCTTTTTTTTAATTTTTCTTCATTCATAAAAAATCACCTTATACTGCTAGTATTAGCAATATAAGGCATTTTAATGCAATTTTATTCTTCTAAAAAATCTGTAAACTTCTTTTTAATTATTATTTCTAATTTTCCAGGTTTAATATCATCATTTGTCACAACTTTAGAATCAACATTATAATAATCTTTTAACTTTTCAATATTTTCATTTTTATATCCAATTGCAGTATCAAAATTTAATGAATTAACTTCTATTTCTACTTCTTTTACCTTAACATTATATTGTTTTATTTTTTCAACTATCGTGTCAAACCAAATTCCTGATTCTACCCTATTTTTAAATTCTTCATTATTATAAGCTTTTATTTCAACATTGATTTTCTTTTTACTTAACATATAAAAAATTTCTTTTGTTCTTTCAATTTTTTGTATCATTGTTAATTCTTCATATTCATTATTTTGTATTTCTTCATATATTTTTGTTTTTTCTTTTATTTCTATAGGATATATTTCCACCTGCTTTGGTTTTAGTTTACAAATTGCTTTTGCTGTATTTATTTCATCTAATTTTGTTGCTTCAGGTAATCCAACATATATTTTATAAACTAAATTAAATCCAAATCGCTTTATTAATTTTGATGCTTTTTTTATAGAATCACAGCAAAAATTAAATCCAGATTTCTTTAATAAATAATCATTTGCAGTTACAATCTCCAACTTTATATTCTTTACTTTATATTTTCTTAATAATTTTAAATTTTCTTTACTTATATACTGCGGCATAGCAGATATTGTTACTGAATTAATTTTTCCTTCTTTTATATAATTCAAAACACATGAAAGCAATTCTTCTTGCTTGTCAATATCTAATTTTGTAAAGTATTCTCCGACAAAATTTATCTCAATATTGCTTTTTGAATCTTTAATATCCTGTAAATTTTTATCTATTGTTTCACATACATCTCTTGCATTAATCTGCTTTTTATGTAATTTTAATTCATTTAGAGTACAAAAAATATTTTTTTCACTTTCGCCTGTTTTTTCAAGCTTTATTGGTATACTATATATTTTTTCCATATTTGCCTCCTCTCATTTTATTATATTTATTGCTTTTCTTGCAGCTTCCATTTCAGCATGTTTTTTTGAATTTCCTTCACCCTCTGCTAAATATTTCCCTTCACATTCAACCTTAGCTGTGAATTTTTTATCATGATCAGGACCTTCTTCTTTAATGATTGTATATTTTATATTTACGTTTCCATTCACTTGTAACATTTCTTGTAGTACAGTTTTATAATCTTTTTTTCCAACACTTTTACTAGAAATTTCTATGCTATTTTTTAAATTTTCAATAATGAATTTTTTAGCTGGTTCTAATCCTCCATCTAAATATATTGCAGCTATAACCGCTTCAAAGGTATCCTCTAAAACTGCTTTTCGTTGAGATCCATTATTTATAATTTCGCTTTTGCCAAGTAGTAAGAAATCACTAAAATTATGCAACTTTGCAATTTTGGATAAGCTGTCTTCACATACTACACTTGCTCTAACTTTAGTCATTTCTCCCTCTTTTAATTTTTCATAATTTTTAAATAAATAATCACTAGATACAAATTCTAAAATGCTATCGCCTAAAAATTCAAGTTTTTCGTAACTTTCAACACCATGTTCATATGCATATGAGGAATGTGTTAAGGCTTGTTTTAAAAGATTTATATTAGAAAATTTATAATCAATGCTTTTCTCTAATTCTTCTAAATTCATATTATCACCTCTCTTTTTTATTTTTATATTATATACTAAAATAAAAAATTTGCAAGAAATAAATATAAATTTGTTTTTTTATAATATATTATAAAAAAAACACGGAATAAAACCGTGTTCTTTTTTTTGCTTACGCATTTTCTTTTATGTATTCAACAACATCATTAACAGTTACTATTTTTTCTGCATCAGCATCTGGTATTTCCATATCAAATTCTTCTTCTAATGCCATTATTAATTCTACTATATCTAGAGAGTCTGCACCTAAATCATCTATAAAAGATGCTTCTAGTGTAACTGAAGCTTCTGCAGCTCCTAATTGTTCTACTATTATAGCTTTTACTTTTTCAAATACTTCTTCTGAACTCATTACTTTAAGTTCACCCCCTTTAGCTTTTGCTTTTATAAACTTATTTTTATTTTTTACTATAGCAAGTTTATATTATAAGTTGTAATAATTGTCAATAGATTTCGACCGATTATTCTATTTTATTTTTTCAAACTCTTCTGTTAATTTCTCAACTGCTTTATTCTTAACGAATTGCTCTGCTTGTTTTATTGTAAATTCAAATAATTTTTCATCGCTGCTTCCATGTGCTTTTACAACTGGTTTTTTTACTCCTAAAAATAATGCTCCTCCATATTCTTTATAGCTCATTTCTTTTGAAAGTCCATTTATTATAGGTAAAGCTGGTACTGCACCAAGCATTCTAAATACATTTTTCTTAATATTTTCCTTTAGTGATTTTTTTACAAGTTTTCCTACACCCTCAACTGTTTTTAGAAATATATTTCCTGTAAATCCATCTGCAACTAAAATATCTAATTTACCTGAAAAAGCATCTCTTCCTTCTACATTTCCAACAAAATTTATATTTTCTTCTTCTGCCTTTTCTTTTAATAAGTTATAACTTTCTTTTATTAATTCATTTCCTTTTGTTTCTTCTGTTCCAATGTTTAATAAACCTACTGTTGGGTGTTCTTTTCCAAATGTATTACGTAAATATATACTTGCCATTTTAGCAAATTGTAATAAATTTATAGGCTTACAATTTGTGTTTGAACCACAATCCATTAGAACTAATCTACTTTTATATGAAGGAAGAATTCCAGCTAGTGCGGGTCTATCTACACCTTTTATTCTACCTACTATTAATGTTGCTCCTGTAAGCAATGCTCCTGAATTTCCTGCAGATATAAATACATCACCTTCTCCTTGTTTAAGCATATTAAATCCTACTACCATTGATGAATCTTTTTTATGTTTTATTGCAACTGTTGGTGTATCTTCCATTTCTATTGTTTCTGTTGTATGATGTATTTTTAATTTAGGTGATATTTCAGAAATATCACTTTTCCCATAAAATTCTTTTATTTTTTTATTTATAATATCTTTATTTCCCACAAGTATAACTTCAGTTGTTTCTTCTACATCTTTTATTGCTTTTACTGCTCCTTTTATATTTGCATCTGGTGCATTATCTCCACCCATAGCATCAAGAAGTATCTTCATAATTTTATCTCCTTTTTGTTTTATATTTCATATATATTTCGATTTTTTAATTTTATTATTAATTTATAAAAAAAGCAAGTATTTTGACTAATTATTCAAAAAATTGAGCCTTGCGGATCACTAATACCGCTTGGCCCAATTGTATTGTTTTATTTTTGTAATATTTTATACTATTCTGAATCTGTTGCATTTACCATAATTCCATCTTTTAGAGAAACTACTGGTCGGATACTTATATCAGAGTTATAGTAGTCTGATCCACCAATAGAACCAATTTCCCACACACTAATAAGATAATTCTCACCTTTTTCAGAAGGCGAAGCAAGCCAATATGCCCACGTTGAATCGTCATCTTTTGGATGTGAATAATATAATTTATTATTATATCCTACTTTTTTATTCATTACACTACTATCTATACCAGATACACTTATATCTTCACTTACTCCTACCATGTATCCCCTATAATTTGTATTTGTTTTTCTATATAGTTTATCTTTTGGATATCTAGCATTCCAGCTATCCATCCACATTTCTATTGTTGGACTTCCTATTGCTTTTTCTGCATTTCCTGTACCATCCTCACTATCTAAATACTTTTTCCAATTATTTGTATTTAATAATGTTGATGCACATCTTGAATTTGCATTTTCGCTCTTTAATGAATACTCTGTTGCTTTAAATCTTATTTTTATATCATTTGATATTTTATCTATTTGTGAATTTGGCACTGAATTCCAATAAGCTTCATATTTTGATATTTTCATACCCGTTGCTTCTGTGTCTATTCTATCTTTTTCTGCTGTGTTTATATAATCTCCTGTTATTAAAAAAATATGTGTATCTGTTGGATTTTCTGTATTTTGTTCTATACTTTTTTCTTTCCAGTCTGAGTAAAATATCTTCCAGTCATTTTGTCCGTTTTGTGATTCATAATTTGTTACTTTTAAACCATAATATTTTTCTGGGTTTTCTGCTACCATTTTTGCTGTTATATTTGAATATATTCTTGAGATTTCAACTTCTTCTGTATTGCTTGACTTTTTATTTCCTGCTTTATCATATGCTATTGCATATACACTATATGTTCCTGCTTCTAAGTTTTTTATTGGATTTTCTGTACCTTTATTAGTAAACTCTGTATCTCCTGATTTTTTTACATAATATTCGTACTTTTCTATTCCACTTTCTGTGTCTGTTGCTGTTCCTATTATTTTTAGTCCTTCTTCTGTGTTTTCCGCTGTTATTGTAAACTCTTCTGGAGCATTTTTGTCTATTATTTTTATTTCTACTTCTTTTGTTTCTTCTTTTCCTTCTGTATCTGTTACTACATATGTGTATTTTGTGTTTTCTGTTGCTGTTTTTTCTTCTTCATATGTTTTTGCTCCATTTAAGCTTTCTGTGTTTCCATCTGGTTTTATTATTTTATTTATTCCTTTTTCATTGTTTGTTATTGTTATTTTTAGGTTTACATCTTGATTTGTGTATCCTGTTTCTGGTATCTCTCTTAATATTTTCATTGATATTTGTGTTCCTGTTGCCTTATCTGTTATATGTGCTCCATATTTCTTATCTATATAAAAGTTATAACCTTTATATATTCCTGTTGATTCTTCTATATCTTTTTCTTTCCATTCTATTGTTTCATCATATAATTTTTGTGTATACGTGTCTAAATTATTTCTTATTGTATCTACATTAAATGTTGTTCCATTTGCTGCTGAATCAGTTTGCAATTCTAATACACACAGTCTTAATTCTTCTTCATATTGTGCTACTTCTGTTTTATTCTTTGCATTATTTGCTTTTCTAAATATTCCATTTTCTCCAATTACCATATTTAGTGTTACCCCTGCTAGGATTAATAATACGATTATGGTTATTATTAAAGCAATTAATGTAATTGCAGAATTTTTTACACCAAAATTTGAGGCATTTTCACAAATGTCCCTTTCTTTTATTTTATTTTTGTTTTCTAATAAATTACCTGTGTGTATATATACAGTACCAACGTTTTTAACTATTTTGTTCATTTTAAATCTTCTCCTTCTTTTGTTTTCTTGGCACGGTGATCCGTGCCTACATAATTAAATTTTACACTATTATTTTACATTAAACAATCTTTAATTTCAATATATTTTTTAAAATAATTTTTAGAATCTAAAAATTAAGGCGGTCAGTGACCGCCCCTACTGTTTTTTTATTTGCACATAGTAATTTTTGACTCCGTCCTCAAAATTACTTCTGTAGATTATATTTTATGTTTAACGGACAATGCAAAACCTTACAAACGAACAAAATAAAAAAAATACACTCAAAAAGGATTTTCTATAAAGCAAAAAGAAGCATTTAAAATGCTTCTTTTTATTTATATATTATTCGATTATATCAGCTACAACTCCTGAACCAACTGTTCTTCCACCTTCACGAATAGCGAATCTTAATCCTTTTTCGATAGCGATTGGAGTAATTAATTCGATTGTCATGTCGATGTTATCTCCTGGCATAACCATTTCTGTTCCAGCTGCTAATTCAATAACACCTGTAACGTCTGTTGTTCTGAAGTAGAATTGTGGTCTGTATCCATTGAAGAATGGTGTATGTCTTCCACCTTCTTCTTTTGTTAATACATATACTTGTGATGTGAATTTTGTATGTGGATGTATTGTTCCTGGTTTAGCAAGAACTTGACCTCTTTCAACGTCTTTTCTTTCAATTCCTCTTAATAGAACACCAATGTTGTCTCCAGCTTCTGCTTGATCTAATAATTTTCTGAACATTTCTACACCAGTAACAACTGTTTTTCTTTTTTCTGTTGAAAGTCCAACGATTTCAACTTCGTCTTGAACTTTTACGATACCTCTTTCAACTCTACCTGTAACAACTGTTCCTCTACCTGTGATAGTGAATACGTCTTCGATAGGCATTAAGAATGGTTGATCTACTGGTCTTTCTGGTGTTGGTATATAACTATCAACAGCAGCCATTAATTCTTTCATTGGAGCATATACTTCGTCATCTGGGTTTGTAGATGTACTTTCTAATACATTTAATGAAGAACCTTTTATAATTGGAATTTCGTCTCCTGGGAAACCATATTCTGATAATAAGTCTCTAACTTCCATTTCAACTAATTCTAATAATTCTGGATCGTCTACCATATCACATTTGTTTAAATATACAACTATATATTTAACACCAACTTGTCTAGCAAGTAAGATGTGCTCTCTTGTTTGAGGCATAGGACCATCTGCAGCAGAAACTACTAAGATAGCTCCGTCCATTTGAGCAGCACCAGTAATCATGTTTTTAACGTAGTCAGCATGTCCTGGGCAGTCAACGTGTGCATAGTGTCTGTTTTCTGTTTCATATTCAACGTGTGCTGTGTTAATTGTGATTCCTCTTGCTTTTTCTTCTGGAGCACCGTCAATTTGATCGTAAGCTTCGTATTGAGCTTTTCCTAATAATGATAAATATTTTGTAATAGCAGCTGTTGTTGTTGTTTTACCGTGGTCAACATGTCCTATAGTACCAATGTTAACGTGGGGTTTAGTTCTTTCAAATTTTTCCTTTGCCATTTGAAATTCCTCCTTAATTTTTATTATTTTTTATTATTTTAAATACTAGTTTGCATTTTATAACATTTATTATAAAAAAGCAAGCTTTTTTTTTATTTTCTTTTACGGGCACAGCACACTGTGCCCTATAAAGTTTATTTTTCATCCAATTCTTTTGCAATTTCTGTTACATGCATACTTAAATTACTTGATATATGTGAAATATCATCCACTATACTTCCAGTAATTTTTTGTTTTGCTTGCAATTTACTTGCATCTGAATTATAAAAATCTTTAGTGTTATATTTTAAACCTTCTATAAATAAATTTCTTTGTTTTTTCATTGTAAAATAAACACCTCAATTTTTTTATTAGTCTTTTTTAGCTCTTGATGCAACAATTTGCTCATGAACTGATTTTGGAACTTCTTCATAATGAGATGGTTCCATTGAGTATGTTCCTCTACCTTGTGTTTTAGAACGTAAGTCTGTTGCATATCCAAACATTTCTGAAAGTGGAATAAATGCATGTATTTCTTGCATTCCATCTTTACCTTCCATTCCTTCCATTCTACCACGTCTAGAGTTTACATCACCTATAACATCTCCCATGTATTCTTCTGGAACTGTTATATCAACTTTCATTATAGGTTCTAGTATAACTGATTTAGCTTGTTTACATCCTTCTTTGAATGCCATAGATGCAGCTATTTTGAACGCCATTTCTGAAGAGTCAACTTCATGGTATGAACCATCAACTAATGAAACTTTGAAGTCTATAACTGGGTATCCAGCTAGAACACCAGTTTCAGCAGCTTCTCTCATTCCTTGTTCAATTGGTTTAATATATTCTTTTGGAACAGCTCCTCCAACGATTTTGCTTTCGAATTCTATTCCTTTACCTGGTTCTAATGGTTCCATTTCAAACCAAACGTCACCATATTGTCCTTTACCACCAGATTGACGAATAAATTTACCTTGAACTTTAACTTTATTTCTAATTGTTTCTTTGTAAGCAACTTGTGGTTTACCTACATTACATTCAACTTTAAATTCTCTTTTTAATCTATCGATAATAATGTCTAAGTGTAATTCACCCATACCTGCAATAATTGTTTGACCTGTTTCTTGGTTTGTATAAGCTTTGAATGTTGGGTCTTCTTCTGCAAGTTTTGTTAGGGCTATACCCATTTTTTCTTGAGCTGCTTTATCTTTTGGCTCAATAGCTATATCGATAACTGGTTCAGGAAATTCCATAGATTCTAGAATTATTGGATGATCTGGATCACATAAAGTATTTCCAGTTGTTACATCTTTCATTCCTACTGCTGCAGCTATATCTCCAGCATATACTTTATCTATATCTTCTCTGTGATTTGAGTGCATTTGAAGAATTCTTCCAATTCTTTCTTTTTTATCTTTACTTGAGTTTAATACTGTAGAACCTGATTCTAAAGTTCCTGAATAAACTCTAAAGAAACATAATTTTCCAACAAATGGGTCTGTAGCAATTTTAAATGCTAATGCTGCAAATGGTTCAGAATCTGAAGTTTTAGCTTCTATTTCTTCTCCATCCATTGTTGTTCCTTTTATGTGTGCAATATCTAATGGTGATGGCATATAATCAACAATTGCGTCTAATAATTCTTGAACACCTTTGTTTTTATATGAAGAACCACATGTTACTGGAACTATTGCGTTTGCTATTGTACCAGCTCTTAAACCTTTTTTGATTTCTTCGTCTGTTAGTTCTTCACCATCTAAATATTTCATCATTAATTCTTCGTCTTGTTCTGCAACTGCTTCTATCATTTCGCTTCTGAATTTTTCAGCATCTGCTCTCATATCTTCTGGAATTTCTGTTTCTTCAACTTCTTTTCCTAAATCATCTTTGTGTATGAAAGCTTTCATTTTTATTAAATCTACAATTCCTTTGAATTGATCTTCTGCTCCGATTGGTAATTGGATTGGTACAGCATTTGCTTTTAATCTATTTTTTAATTGATCAACACAAAGCATAAAGTTTGCACCTGTTATATCCATTTTGTTTACATATACCATTCTTGGAACACTGTATTTATCAGCTTGTCTCCAAACTGTTTCTGTTTGTGGTTGAACTCCACCTTTAGCAGCTAAAACTGTAACAGCTCCATCAAGAACTTTTAAAGATCTTTGAACTTCAACTGTAAAGTCAACGTGTCCTGGAGTATCGATAATATTAATTCTATTATTATTCCAGAAACATGTTGTACAAGCAGATGTAATTGTAATACCTCTTTCTTGTTCTTGAGCCATCCAGTCCATTGTAGCAGCACCTTCGTGAACTTCACCTATTTTATGTGTTTTTCCTGTATAGAATAATATTCTCTCTGTTGTTGTTGTTTTACCAGCATCAATGTGAGCCATTATTCCTATATTTCTTGTTCTTTCTAGTGGGTATGCTCTTCCTGCCATTTATTTTCCTCCCCTCAATGTTACATACATTGTTAATTTTAAATTTTTATAAAAAGTGATAAGATGTGCATTTTTATGAATTAATAAGGACGAAGTAGTACGTTGGTACATCGAGGTCTTATTAATAAAAATGTGCAGATTATTGGTTTTTATAAAAATTTTACCATTTATAATGAGCAAAAGCCTTATTAGCTTCAGCCATTCTATGAGTATCTTCTTTCTTTTTGAAAGCTCCACCGTTTCCGTTTGTAGCATCTATTATTTCTCCGGCTAATTTTTCAGCCATTGTTTTTTCATGTCTGTTTCTTGCATAACTTACTAGCCATCTTAAACCTAAAGTTTGTCTTCTTTCTGGTCTAATTTCTAATGGAACTTGGTATGTAGCTCCACCAACTCTTCTAGCTTTTACTTCAAGAACTGGCATTATATTTTCTAATGCTGCTTCAAAAACTTCTAATGGATCTTTTTGTTCTTTTTCTTTTATGATATCAAATGCATCATAAACTATTTTTTGAGCAACAGATTTTTTACCATCTAACATAATGTTGTTTACTAATTTTGTAACAACTTTGCTATTGTACATTGGATCTGGTAAAACATCTCTTTTTGCTATATTTCCTCTTCTTGGCACTATTCTTCACTCCTTTTCTAGATGTTTGAGATTGAATATTTGAATTTCAAATTTTAATTTTCTACTTTTCATTCTCTTTCATCTTAATTTTTTTGACATTTATAAAAATGTCTAAAGTTACTCTGGAAAGTTTTTAAATATTCTTTCCCGTATAGTGCTCTATTAATCTATTAAAAATTTAAGTACCATACTTAATTAAAACAGAATAACAAGCACTAATTTTTAGCCTTACGTCAAAGCTTAAAATTGAGTAAATTAGGTATAATGTGCATTTTTATGAATTAATTAGGATGAAGGCGTACTTATTGTACGTCGAAGTCTAATTAATAAAATAAAAATGTGCAGGATGCCTGATTTAATCGATTTTACTATTTTTTAGGACGTTTAGCTCCATACTTAGAACGCGCTTGCATTCTATCTTTAACACCTGCTGTATCTAATGTTCCTCTTATAATGTGGTATCTAACACCTGGAAGGTCTTTTACTCTTCCACCTCTAATTAAAACAACACTATGTTCTTGTAGGTTATGTCCTATACCTGGTATATAAGATGTTACTTCGTAACCATTAGAAAGTCTAACTCTGGCAACTTTTCTCAAAGCTGAGTTTGGCTTTTTAGGTGTTACAGTTTTTACAACTGTACAAACTCCTCTTTTTTGTGGTGCTCTATGGTTTGTTAATCTCTTGTTTTTAGAGTTATAACCATGTTGTAGAGCTGGTGAGTTTGATTTTGCTTTTGAAGTTTGTCTTCCTTTTCTTACTAATTGATTAATTGTTGGCACTTAAATTTCACCTCCTATAAAATAATATAAACCGTTACGGATGTATAGTTTTACACATTTTACCATAACGGTTTATATTTTATCATTTTTATCTAATTATGTCAATGTTTTGCTATCTATATTTTTATATTTTTCAATTGCTCTATCTCCAAGTTTTTCATATCTTTTTTTCTTGTCTTTTACTTTTTCATCTAATTCTGGTACTATTCCAAAATTTGCATTCATTGGCTGGAATTTATCATTAGGAGTTGAAATATATTTTGCTAAAGCTCCTATTATTGTTTCTCTAGGAAATATTATTTTTTCACATTTATTTATTTTGGCTACAGCATTCAGACTTGCTACCATTCCTGATGATATAGATTCTACATATCCTTCTACACCTGTTATTTGTCCTGCAAAAAATATGTTATTGTCGCTTTTTAAATTATATGTTTCATCAAGCAATTCACTTGAATTTATATATGTATTTCTATGCATTACACCATATTTAATAAAATCTGCATTTTTAAGTCCAGGTATTAAACTGAATACTTTTTTTTGTTCTCCAAATTTTAAATTAGTTTGAAAACCAACTATATTATAAATACTTGCACTTCTATCATCTTGTCTTAATTGAACAATTGCATATGGTCTTTTAGCATATCTAGGATCATCAAATCCTACCGGTTTTAGTGGACCATATCTCAATGTATCTTTTCCTCTTTTAGCCATTATTTCTATTGGCATACAGCCTTCAAATATTTCTCTTTTTTCAAAGTTATGAAGTTCTACCACTTCAGCATTTACTAATTCATTATAGAATTTTTCATATTCATCTTTATTCATTGGAAGATTAATATAACTTTTTTCTTGATTTTCTATTCGTTTTTTCCATTCTTCTATGCTTTCATCTTTCTTTTTTTCCTGCTCATATCTATTTCCATAAAAAGCTATATTGAAATCTATACTTTCCTTTGAAACAATAGGTGCTGCTGCATCGTAAAAATATAATTTTTCATTTCCTGTTATTTTAGATATTTTTTTTGCAAGTTTATCAGAAGTTAATGGTCCTGTCGCTATAATAACTGTTTCATTATTATCTATCATCTTTTGCAATAGTTCTTCATCTATCTCTTTATTTATTATTTCTATAAAACTATTCTTCTCAAGTTCTTCTGTTACTCTTTTAGAAAATTTTTCTCTATCTACAGCAAGAGCTTGTCCTGCGGGAACAGCAGTTTCATCCGCTATTCTTATTAAGAGTGAATCTAATATTCTAAGTTCTTCTTTTAAAACACCACAAGCATTTGTATGTAAATTAGACTTAAATGAATTACTGCATACAATTTCTGCTAAATTTTCATTTGAATGAGCTGGTGAAAATTTTGTTGGTTTCATTTCATATAATTTTACTTTTATATTTCTTTTAGCAATTTGGTATGCCGCTTCTGCTCCAGCTAAGCCTCCTCCAATTACATTTATATATTTTTCCATAAACACTCCTATTCAAATAATCTTATTATCTCGTCTTTGCTTAATTTATTTATAAATGTTGTTTCCGTATTTAAAACATTATCTATTAATTTTGATTTTTTTTCTTGTAACTCATATATTTTTTCTTCTATTGAATTTTTTGTTATTAGTTTATATACTTGCACATTATTTTTTTGACCTATTCTATATGCTCTATCTGTTGCTTGATTTTCCGCAGAGATATTCCACCATGGATCATAATGTATTACCATGTCTGCCCCTGTTAAGTTAAGTCCTGTTCCTCCTGCCTTTAGAGATATTAAAAATACTTTAACATTTTCATTTTGGTTGAAATCTTCTACTAGTTCTACTCTTTCATTTACATTTGTTTTTCCTGTTAGTTTGTAGTAATTTATATCTTCTTTTAATAGTTCTTTTTCTATTATATCAAACATAGATGTATAACCTGAAAATAATAAAATTTTGTGTCCTGCTTCTATACCGTCTTTTATTATTTCTATACATTGTTTTAACTTGCTACTATCTTGATTGTAATCTTCTAAAAACAAACTTGGATGGCAACAAATTTGTCTTAGTCTTGTAAGTAATGCTAATATTTTTATGTGTGATTTTTCTACACCATTTATTTCTATTTCTTGCATTGCTTCTTGCTTTGCTTTTGCTAAATAGCTTAAATAAATTTTTTGTTGTTCATCTTCCATTTCATTGTTTAATATTGTTATTGTTTTTTCTGGCAATTCTGTTAAAACTTCTTTTTTTGTTCTTCTTAAAATAAATGGTTCTATAAGCATTTTTAATTTTTTCATTGAATACATATCATTGTCTTTTACTATTGGAACTTCATATAATTGTTTAAATTTTTTATACTTGAATAAATAACCTGGCATAATATAATCAAAAATTGACCATAGTTCTGCTAAAGAATTTTCTATTGGTGTTCCTGTTAATGCATATCTTGTTTCTGCTTTTATGCTTTTTAATGCTTTGGCATTTTGTGTATTACTGTTTTTAATATATTGAGCTTCATCTGCTATCGCATATTTAAAAGTTATATCTTCTTTTTCATATAATTCTAAATCTCTTTTTAATAAATCGTAAGATGTTATTATTAAATCATATTTTTTTATATCTTTTATCTTTTTCTTTCTTTGCTCTAGGCTTCCGTTTATAACAATAGTTTCTAATGTAGGTGCAAATTTTTGAATTTCGTTCTTCCAATTTAGGGTTAGTGAACTCGGTGCAATTACTATTGATGGTAATTTTTCTTTTTGTTCTTCTTTATATTTTAAAATTAGAGTTATTACTTGTATTGTTTTTCCAAGTCCCATATCATCTGCTAATATTCCACCTAATTCATATTTTTCAAGCATTTGTAACCATTGAAATCCATTTTTTTGATATTCTCTTAAATCACCTTTTAAACTTTTAGGTAATGTAAGTGTTGTATTTTCTTTTTCTTTTGATGTATCTTTTATAAAATCTACATAGCTTTCTTCTTTTTTTATTTTGCTTTTATCTAAATTATTTAGAATTTTTTCCATATACATACTTCTATATATAGGTAAAGATATTGTTCCGTTTTCTATATCTTCATATGAAATTCCTAATCCAGATTCTAAGTTATTTAAGAATTCAATATTTTCATTTGATTCTAAATCTATAAAACTCCCATCTTTTAATCTATAATATTTCTTTTTTAAAGCATATCTTTGTAAAATTTCTTTTATTTCATTTTTATCATAATTTATATTTTCTAAGTTTATAACTAGTAAATTATTTTCTATTTTTACACCTATGTTGCCTATTTTTGGTTCTTTAATTTTTTTAGATTTAAAATTATCTGTAACCATTACTTCAAATTTTTGCATATACAATTCTATATCTTCTGTTAAAAAATTATATATTGCTTCATCTGAAACAAGGATAAATCTTTTATTTTGTCCATCTAACATAAATCCTGTTTTTCGTAATTGATTTAAGCATTCTGTTTCTTTTATGGCATTACGTGCAATTTTCAAATTTTTATTTTCATCTATAGGGTTGAATTCTGTATCTCCGTAGCAAAATTTTAATTCTGCTGTAATATAATTACTCTCATTATAATCTAAAAATATTTTTATTCCTAATTCTTCGGGTATATATTCTTTTATTTCTTCTTTATCTATATTTATAACTAAATTATCTTTAATTTTTGGTTCAATTAATGCAAAAAAATCTGGCAACTGTCTTGTGTTAAATTTTATCTCATCTATATAATTTTTCTTATATATTTCTAATAACTTAAATGTTGTATTTTTTATATTTTTCTTTGCTCTATAAATAAATTCATCCATTATTATATATGTATATTTTTTTCCATCTATAATAATATAATTGTAATTTTCTAAATTATGTGTTAATTCTAATTCATTTTTAGCATTTTTATTTAAGTAAAATTCAATGTTTGGATTACTAGGTATTAAAGTTACTTTTTTAACATTTGCATCTTTTTCAATTTCTATTTTTCTACCTTTTAATATCTCAAATAGTTCATCTAATCCCTCTTCGTCTAATAAAATACTACTTTCACTTAATTTTTTACCATAGTATCTAAAATTTGTATTTTCTGTATTATTTACATAGTTTATTATTTTGGCATATTTAATAATAAAGCTTAATATTTTTTGGCTATTTTTATCAAAATTTTCTACATTATGAACAAATTCCAACTTATTAGAATAAATAAAGCTCTCATTATTAATTACTCTATTATAAAATTCCTTTAGGTTTTTTATTTTATAAAAGTTATCCTTACCCAATTTAAATTCAACATTTAAAGTATTATAAACTTTATCATAAAATAATTTTGGAATAATTTTTATATTATTATAATCTAAGTTTTCTACAGCAATATTTCTATCACTTTTTTCCAACTCATCTTTATAAAATTCATTTAAAACTTGTTTAAAACTTCTATAACTTTCTAAATTTTCCACTTTTCTCTCCCCTGTTTCCTAGCAATCTATTATACAATACTTTTGCTTTAAATACAAGGGAGATTTTGGGATTTTTTATTCTATATAAATTATAAAAATCTGAAAATTAGTTAAAAATCAATATTTCGAATGTGATTGAAGTCGAGTGTATAGCTTCTTATTAAATTTATTTTTTAATTATATTTTTTATTTCTTTATAGATTTTTTCTTCTACGTTTTCTATATCTATTTTTCTTGCGTTTTGTCCCATTTGTTTCATTTTATTTTTGTCTGATATTATATTGTTTATTTTTTCGTTTAGTATTTTTTCGTTTAAATCTTTTTCTAGTATTTTGTCTGCTGCTTTTTGTTTTACTAATACATTTGCATTAAATTCTTGGTGGTTTTCTGCTGCTATTGCTAGTGGTATAAATATTGCTGGTTTTCCTACTTTTGCTATTTCTGTTATTGTCATTGCTCCGCTTCTAGCTACTACTAAATCGCAACAGTTTATTACTTCTTCCATATTGTATATATATGGAATTATTTTTACGTCTTCAATATTATTTATATTAATATTTTCTTTTTCTAATTCTTCTTTTATTTTGTCATATTGTTTTGGTCCTGGTGCCCACATTATTTGATAATTACTATTCATTTTGTTTTTTATTATGTTTATTAAAGTTTTGTTTATTATTTGAGCTCCTTGACTTCCTCCAAATACCAAAACTAGCGGCTTATTACTTTTAAAGCCTAATTTTACTTTTATTTCTGTTTTTTGTACTTCTGTTAATTTTAAGTCTTTTACTTTTGTTGGAGTTCCTGTTACAACTACTTTTTTTGCTTTAGGAAGTCTTAATTTTGCATCTTCAAATCCTGTTAAAACTAAATCTACTTTTTTTGATAATAATTTTATTGTAACTCCTGGAAATGCATTACTTTCATGTAAAACTGTTGGTATTTTTTCCTTAGTTGCAGCTGTAAATACAGGTCCACATATGTAACCGCCTGTTCCTATTACTAAGTCTGGATTATATTTTTTTACCAATTTTTTTGCTTCTCTAAATCCTTTTAATGTTTTTATTCCCTTTCTTACATTTGCAATAGATATTTCTCTTGAAATACCATATACTTCTATTGTTTCTAATTTATAACCTGCTCTTGGAACTAAATCGTTTTCTAATCCTCTTGGTGTTCCAACAAATGTAATTTCAGCATCTTTATTTTCTTGTTTTATTTTATTTGCTATCGCTATTGCAGGATTTATATGTCCTCCTGTTCCTGCTGCAGCTACTAATACTTTCAATTATTTTTCCTCCTGTTTTATATTTTGTTTCCCGCTCGTGATATGTTTAAGAGTACACCGTACACTACATAATAAAATTAAAAGTGATGTTCCTCCATAACTAAAGAATGGTAGAGCCATTCCTGTTACTGGCATTGATGATGTAACAACTGCTATATTTATTATTGCTTGAAGTCCTATTAAAGATGTAATTCCAACTGCTACCAAACTTCCAAAGGTATCTGGAGCTTTCATTGCTATTACTACACCTCTCCAAATAAATATTGCAAATAATGCAATTACTATAAGACATCCTACAAATCCTAGTTCTTCTGCTACAACTGCAAATATGAAGTCATTATGAGGTTCTGATATGTATAAATATTTCTGTTTACTTTCTCCTAAACCAACTCCAAATAATCCTCCTGAACCTATTGCATATAAACTCTGTATAATTTGCCAACCGCTACCTTGTGCATCTTGCCAAGGATCTAAAAATGATGTTATTCTTGCAAGTCTGAATCCACCTTTACCTGTTGCTTTTGCAAGAGCAAACATTGCACTAATCATTCCACCTCCTGCAAGAATTCCACATGTTAAGAAGTATCTTAATTTGCATCCTACAACAAGCATCATTATACCTACTACTGCTATTATTACTATTGAAGCACTTAGGTGATCTTGTACAATGAATAATATTCCAATTGGTATTGCAAGTGGAAGTAAAGGTTTTATAAATCCATCCCATATTCCTTTTAAATTTCTTTTGTTTTCCGCTAAATATGCTGCGTAAAAAATTATTAATCCTATTTTTGCAACTTCTGAAGGTTGAAATTGAATTCCTATTGATACCCATCTTTTAGCACCATTAACCGACTTTCCTATTCCTGGCACTAAAACAAGTAATAGTAATACAACTGAGCCCCAGTAGGCTACTTTCCAAAATTTTTTATATTTTCTATAATCAATTTTAGATATAAAAAACATTGCTACAATTCCAACAAATGCAAAAAGTCCTTGTTTTCTAAAATATACATAGCTATCATCTCCGGTTTCTGCTAATGCTGATGGAGAACTTGCTGAAAGTACCATTATAAGGCCTAAACCTAACAATAATAGCACTGTTACGCATAAAATAAAATCAAATGAATTTTTACCGAAATTTTAGTTTATTATTTACAGGTTTTGCCATTAAACCATTTTTCCTTTCCTAAACTATTAATATTCCTACAATACATAATAATAATGTTATTATGCTAAATACTGACACAACTTTGTTTTCTCTCCATCCTGATAATTCAAAATGATGATGTAATGGTGCCATTTTAAACATTCTATGCCCTGTTTTTTTGAAATATACAACTTGTAATATAACAGATAATGTTTCTAATACTGGAATTAAAGCTATTACAAGTAATAATAAAGGCATTTTTATATATAAACTTATACTTGCTATTATTCCACCTAAAAGTAATGAGCCTGTATCTCCCATAAATACTTTTGCTGGGTTTAAGTTAAATATCAAAAAGGCTAAATTTGCACCACATACTATGCTTCCAAATATAATTACTTCTGTTATTCCAAGTTTTGAAGCTATTACTACTAAGCATGTTATTATTATTGTTGTAACACTTGTTGATAATCCATCTACACCATCTGTTAAATTAACAGCATTTGTAGTTCCAAGCATTACAAACATTGCAAAAATTATGTACAAAGATCTAGGTATTCTTACATATATTTTTAAAATTGGTATATATGTTTCTGTTCCTACATGTAAAACATTTTTTAAATATAATATGTATATTACAGATATTACAAGTAATCCTAACATTTTGTATGCTGGTTTTAATCCTTCTGTATCATGCATTACGAGTTTTCTAAAGTCATCTATAAATCCTATTAATCCAAATCCTCCTGCAACTAATAGTAATGGTATAATTCTTCTTGCTGTAACAATATCACCACTTTTGTAATAATGGTAAGATGTAAATATTGTTACAATTGTTATTCCTAAAAGTATAATTATTCCACCCATTGTTGGTGTTCCTTGCTTTTTCAAGTGACTTTTTGGTCCATCTGTTCTTTCTATTTGACCTACTTTTAATTTAGTTAATATTGGTATTATTATTAATGCTAATATTACAGTTATTACAAACGTACAAAATAGCATTTCTATTTGAAAATTCAAATTATATCACCCTTTATCCTATTATATCGTTAACTATTTTTCTTTCATCAAATGGATATTTAACTCCATTTATTTCTTGATATGGTTCGTGTCCTTTTCCTGCAAGAACTATTATGTCTGTTTTTCCAGCCATATTTATAGCTGTTTTTATTGCTTCTATTCTATCTACAACAACTTCATATTTACCATTTGTTTTTTTCATTCCGCTTTCTATTTCTTCTACTATTAATTCTGGTTTTTCTGTACGTGGATTATCTGAAGTTATTATTGTATAGTCTGCAATTCTTCCAGATATTTCTCCCATTATTGCTCTTTTAGAAGTATCTCTATCTCCACCACATCCGAAAACTGAAATTACCTTTCCTCGTGTATAAGATTTAACTGCAGATAATATGTTTTCCAAACTTTCTGGTGAATGAGCATAATCTATCATTATTGTTAAACCTTTTTTATTAGGTACTAGCTCGCTTCTTCCTGGTACTTTTATTTCTAATAAAGCTTCTTTTATATTTTCTGATGAGCATCCTAATTTTAAAGCTATAGAAATTGCAGCAAGTGCATTATAAACTGTAAATCTTCCTGGTATATCTACTTTTACTCTTTCATTTCTGTCTGTTAATTTTACTTTAAAATCTACATAAGAATTTGTTATAGTTATATCTTTTGCAAGTAAATTACATGAATTATCTATTCCATATGTAGCAAATTCACAAGGGATTATTTTCTTTAATTTTTCTCCATATAAATCATCTACATTTATAAATGCTGTTTTGCACATATCAAATAATTTACATTTAGATTTAAAATAGTCTTCCATATCTGGATGTTCATGTTCACTTATATGGTCTTCTGAAAAGTTTGTGAATACTCCTATATCAAAATCACATCCATATACTCTATCCAACTTTAAGCTTTGTGAAGAAACTTCCATAACTGCTACTTGACATTTTTCTTCAACCATTCTTGCAAATAATTTTTGTAATTCTATACTTTCTGGTGTTGTCCTACTGCTATCTCCAAGGCATACTTTACCTATGTAATTTGCTATTGTTCCTATTAATCCTACTTTATAACCTTGTTTTTCTAATATTTCTTTTACCATAAAAGTTGTTGTTGTTTTTCCTTTTGTTCCAGTAACTCCAACTAATCTTAATTTTTTTGATGGGTTATCATAAAAATTACAAGCAGATATTGCCATTGCTTTTCTTATATCTGGTACTAAAGCAACTGTTATATCATTTATTTTTTCTATTTTTTTAATGTCTTTTTCATCTTCTATAACTACTGCAATAGCACCATTTTCAACAGCACTGTTTATATAATCTGTTCCATCAACTGCAAAACCTTTTATTGCAAAAAATAAACCATTTTTTGTTACTTTTCTTGAATCGCTTTCTATGTTTTCTATTTCTATGTCAAAATTTCCTTTTCCTTTAATATTTTCTATTCCTTGTAATATATTTTTTAGATTCATACTTATTCCTCCATTAAATATTATTTTGCGACTATATTATATATCTAAATTATTTTTTTGTACATAGTTTGCATTAAAAAAATAAACCATATATCTATTTAATTATATAAGATATATGGTTTTTATATTACTTATTTTTGTTATTTTATAATTGATATTAACAAAATACCTATTGCTTGTATTATAAATAAATTTAACATATTTGACATTAATAAATTATTTGTTGCTTCTATTACTCCTAGTTTCTCTTCTTCCTTACTTTTTTCTCCTCTTTGTGCTTCAAAAAATGTTATTAATTCTGGAATACTTGTACCAAATCCAAGTATTATTCCTATAATGTATTCTGGCACATTAAATATATAGCATAAATTCTCTAAATTATTACTTAATTTGTCTCCTACAAAATATAATAAAATTCCTATTATTATTAGATATATTAAGTATTTTACTATTAGTAATTTATTATTCTTTTTGTTTTTTATTTCTTTTTCATATTCTAATTCAAATTCTTCTTCTATTTCCTTATCATATTTTTCTAAATATAATTTATGAGCATTTGAATTTATTTTATAAAAGAATAAAAATAGTATAACTAAAAATATTGCAAATGGAACCCCTAATTTTACATTAGCATTTATCATGTAAAGTGGAATTGCTATTGTTATTAAAACAATAACTAAATCTATTATTAGAGCTTTATTTTTTAATACTTTAGTATTTTTATTAATTACTACAGTTGCTAAATATTGTATTAAATTTATAACATTTGAACTTATAATATTGTATAAGCTTGTACTTGCAAGTCCAGAAATACTTGCAAGAGTTACTGTAAATAATTCTGGTATGGAAGTTGCAAAACCTGCTATGTTTCCCACAGTTTTTGCTTTTAAATTTAAAGTTTCAGCAATATTTCTTAATAATTTTACTAACATATATTTTGAAATTATAATTATTAATATAATGTAAATAGCTAGCTTAATAAATTCTATAAACACATTTATCACCTAAATAAATTATGTTCAATTTAAGCTAGCTTATACATTATAATTTTTAAAAACTTCTTGAGCTTCCTCCTCCGCCAGAAGAACCTCCACCTCCAGAAAAACCTCCACCTGAGAATCCTCCTGAAGATCCTCCTCCGTAGTATCCTCCATGTCCAGATATTCCACAAATAAGTGCTATTATAAACCATAAAAAATCAAATATTGTTATAAATGCTAACAGCATTAACGTTTCTTTAGTTATTCCTACTGTAAAAACATTAAATATACAGCAGTTAATTATACTAACAATTACGATATATATTATTGATATTATAAATTTATTTGTTCTTTTTTTATGTAGTATAAAACCTATTATAAGTGATATTGTTGGTATTCCAACAGTTCCAAATGATTTCATATTATTACCAGTTGTATATTCATTACTTTTAGCTTCTTCTGCTCCTACTTCTACATTATATTCATTAGTAACTTCTTGCAATATTGCACTAAAACCATTTTTTATACCATTATTCCAATCGTTTTGCTTTAAATATGGAATAATATATTCATCTTGTATTCTTCCAGTTTTACCATCTGGCAATATTCCTTCCAAACCATATCCTACTTCTATTCTAAATTGTCTTTCTTCTAAAGCTAACAACAATAACACACCATTGTTTTTGTTTTTATCTCCTATTCCAAATTTTCTGAATAGTTCTGTTGAGTATTCTTCTAACGACTGTCCTCCTAAGTTTTGTACTGTTACTACTACTATTTGTGCTCCTGTTTGACTATATAAACTTTTATTTGTTGAAATTATATAATTTTTTGTTTCTCTATCCAATATGTTTGCATAGTCATTTACATAGAAGTCTGATGTAGGATTTACAACAGCTACCGAATCAACTTTTAAAATACTAACAGCAATAAAAAACATTACTATTATTTTTATAATATTTCTTTTATTCAAAATTAACACTAGGTACCTCCGTACTACTTTCATCTGCTTCAAAATATTCTGCTTGTTCAAATCCAAACATTCCAGCAATTATATTATTAGGAAATTTCTTTATTGTAGTATTTAAAGTTTTTACAGCATTATTATAATCTTTTCTTGCAACAGCTATACGGTTTTCTGTTCCTGCTAATTCATCTGATAACTGTTTAAAGTTTTCAGATGATTTTAAATCTGGATAATTTTCTACAACTACCATTAATGCTTTTAAAGAACTAGATAATTCGTTGTTTGCTTCAGATTTTTCTTCAACACTATTTGCACTTGTTAGCTTAGCACGTGCCTCTGTAATTTTGTCTATTACCTCATTTTCATGATTTGTATATCCTTTTACTGTACTTACTAAATTAGGTATTAAATCAGCTCTTCTTTGTAACATTACATCTAAATCTGATAACGCACTATCAACAGCCTCTCTTTTTGATACCATCCCATTGTATCCTGCAATTGCCATTATAGCTATTATTGCAATTACTGCTATAATACATATTGTTCCTATGCTTGATTTTTTCATAATTAATTTTCCTCCTTTTATTTTATGAGTATATTTTATCAGTTAATTATTTTTATTACAATGTTTTTTTATTTTATTATAAAAATATTTTTTGTCAATCTGTCAAATTTAAGACGTCTGTTCCTACAACATTTGGCATTATATTATATAAAAAATTTATTACCTATATTTTTAATTGTTTAACCTAATGATGCCAAATCATACAATAAAAAAAATTTTTCTAAAATACAAAAAAGAGGCGGATTTTATTTTCCACCTCTTTGCGTTGCTGTTTTTTAACTACTAGATTCGTGCTGCGAATTCTTTAAGTTTTGACCAGCAAATTTTGTGATTTCTCGGAATTGACAATACCTTAGTATCTCCATTTATTCTATACAAAATAAATGGAATATTAGTATTTAAGTCATCTACAGGTATTGTTATTTCATCTACTTCTGGTAAAATTTCAAGCATCTTATGTGATATTACATTATCATTTGGATGCTCACTTGCTAACCATTTAAAGTACGAAATAACATTACTCCGTTCCTGTTCATTTGTTTGTACTTTTTCTTTTTTAAGACATCGTACAAAAACAATTTTTGCATTTTTCATAATAGAACCCTCCTTTATGAAATTGCTAGAAATTAAATTTTAACTTCTATATTGCTTAGGATTTTACCAGTTACAGGCTATATTATATCATAATTTTTTTCATAAATCTAGTAGTTTTACATAATATTTTGATTTTATTATAAAAATCATTTTTGTTAATCGGACGGACAGAGACGTCTGCCCCTCTACAATATTCATATAATAGAAAAAAGACGACCCTTTTTAAGTCGTCTAATTATATATCTCTTAGATTAATTCAAGTACAGCTATTTCAGCAGAATCTCCTCTTCTTTGTCCTAATCTAACTATTCTTGTATATCCTCCAACATTACCATTTTTAGAATATTTTTCTGCTATTTCTCCAAATAATTTTGCTGGTATATCAATGTTTTTACCTTTTTCGTCTTTTACTTTGTTTGTTTTATTCATTATTTTTCTTCTAGCATTTAATCTTGATGGCATGTCTTTTTGTCTTTTTTCTACAACTTCTTCTTTAACAACTTTTAAGTATTCTTTACCGTTTTTGCTTTTTACTAATTCTGTAACTTTGTTTCCATTGTTATCTAATTTAGCTCTAACAACTTTAGTATCAACCATTTCAAAGTTGTCTTTTTCTTTTATTGCTAATGCTATTAAGCTATCTACTATCGCTTTTGTTTCTTTAGCTCTTGCAACCGTTGTTGTTATTTTTTCGTTTAATATTAAGTCTGTTGCTTGAGTTCTAAGCATTGCTTTTCTTTGTGCAGTTGTTTTTCCTAATTTTCTATTTTTAGCCAACTTATTCACACCTTTCTAAATATTTTAGTCTTCTTCACTAGCAAAGTCTAAACCTAATGAATGTAATTTATTTGTTACTTCATCTAAAGATTTCTTTCCTAGATTTCTTACTTTCATCATGTCTGTTTCTGATTTATTTACTAAATCTTCAACTGTAGCAATTCCTGCTCTTTTTAAGCAGTTGAATGATCTTACAGATAATTCTAAATCTTCTATTGACATTTCTAGTACTTTTTCTTTTTTATTTTCTTCTTTTTCTATCATTACTTGAGTATGTTTTGTAGCTTCTGATAGATCTATAAATAATTCTAAATGCCCTGTCATAACTTTTGCAGCTAAACTTAAAGCTTCATATGGTTTCAAACTTCCGTCTGTCCATACTTCTATAACAAGTTTATCAAAATCAACCATTTGTCCAACTCTTGTATTTTCAACAGCATAATTTACTTTTTTTACTGGTGTAAATATAGAGTCTATTGGAAGAACTGATATATCGTCATTTTCTTTTTTGTTTTTTTCAGCTGAATTATAACCTCTTCCTTTATTTACAGTCATTTCTATTTTTAGGCTTCCACCTTTAGAAACTGTTGCTATATGTAAATCTTGATTTAAAACTTCAACTGTTCCATCTGTTATGATATCTGCTGCAGTTACTTCTCCTTCTTCATTTGCATCTATTCTTATTGTTTTTTCTTCTACACCATCCATTTTTAAACGTACTGCTTTTAAATTAACAATAAGTTCTGGAACATCTTCTACAACATTTGGTATTGTTGAAAATTCGTGTAGTACCCCATCAATTTTTATGCTTGTAATTGCAGCTCCTGGTAAAGAAGATAAAAGTATTCTTCTTAATGAGTTTCCTATTGTAACTCCATATCCTCTTTCTAATGGTTCACATACAAATTTAGCATAATTTTTTGCTTCATCTATTTCTAAGCATTCTATGTTGGGTCTTTCAAATTCTATCATTTCTTACCTCCTAATAGAGTTGCATTTGCATAGCAACCTTTTTAATAATTTTATACTCTTAAACTTTATTATTTTGAGTAAAGTTCTACTATTAAATGCTCTTCTACTGGTAAATCTATATCTTCTCTAGATGCTAATCTTACTACTTTACCGCTTAAATTTTCGAAATCTCTTTCTAACCAAGCTGGTACTGGTCTTGCAGCATTTGCTTCTACATTAGCTTTTATTGTAGCATTATCTGCCTTTAATTCTCTAACTTTGATAACATCTCCAGCTTTTACTAAATAAGATGGTATATCTACTCTTTTACCATTTACTTCAAATTGAGCATGGTTTACAAGTTGTCTTGCTTGAGCTCTTGAACTACCATATCCTAATCTGTAAACTACGTTATCTAATCTACTTTCTAATATTTGTAGTAAATTGTTACCAGTAATTCCTTTTTTATTAGAAGCCATTTCGAAATATTTTCTAAATTGTTTTTCTGAAACTCCATAATATGCTTTTGTTTTTTGTTTTTCTCTTAACTGTGTACCATATTCAGAAAGTTTTGTTCTTTTTTGTCCATGTTCACCTGGAGCATAGTTTCTTCTAGATACACTACATTTATCTGAATAACATCTATCACCTTTTAAGAACAATTTTTGTCCTTCTCTACGGCATCTACGACATTGTTCGTCTTTATATCTTGCCATTTTATTTTCTCCTTTCTTTTTAAAGAATCCATTATATATTTTCATCTTTCGGGCTATTATAACCCTATTACTTTACATTTCATTTTTTATAATTAATATTATTATTAACTATACTCTTCTTCTTTTTGGTGGTCTACAACCATTGTGTGGTATTGGTGTTACATCCTTAATACTACTTATTTCTAGACCTGTTGTTTGAAGTGATCTTATTGCTGCTTCACGTCCTGAACCTGGACCTTTAACATATACTTCAACTGTTTTTAAACCATGTTCCATTGCAGCTTTTGCAGCTGTTGTAGCAGCTTCTCCTGCAGCAAATGGTGTGCTTTTTTTAGAACCTTTAAATCCAAGTTCTCCAGCACTTGCCCAAGAGATAACATTACCATTTACATCTGAAATTGTAACGATTGTATTATTAAAACTAGAATGAATATGAGCAGCACCTTTTTCGATGTTTTTTCTATTTCTTCTAGCTACTGGTTTTTTAGTTACATTTTTAGCCATCTTTGTTTGACTCCTCTCTTACATTATTATAATAAAACTAATCTATTTTACTTTCGTATAATTTTTATTTTTTAGATTTGCTTACTAATTTTCTAGGACCTTTTCTTGTACGAGCATTAGTTTTTGTTCTTTGACCTCTAACTGGTAATCCTCTTCTATGTCTTAATCCTCTGTAGCAACCAATTTCAGTAAGTCTTTTAATATTTAAAGCAACTTCTCTTCTTAAATCACCTTCAAGAGTTAAATCTAATTTTTCAATTGCTTTTCTAATTGCTTGTTCTTGGTCTTCTGTTAAGTCTTTTACTCTAGTATCTGGATTAATTCCAGCTTCTTTTAATAATTTTTGTGAAGTTGATAAACCAATACCATATATGTATGTTAAACCAATTTCAACTCTTTTTTCTCTAGGTAAATCTACTCCTGATATACGAGCCATAAACTTTAGCACCTCCAAATAATTTTTGTTTGTTTTTTAGTTTGTCCTTAAAACATAAACTGAAATGTATTTGATTTATAACCAAATAGTATTTTTATATTTTTTTGAACATATATATAAACACAAACTTGATAAAGAAACTTTTATAAGTTTCCAGCCGCTACCATAATTTGTGTTAATAACAATTTTAGTTAAAAATTAACCTTGTCTTTGTTTGTGTTTAGGGTTTTCACATATAACTCTAATTACACCTTTTCTTTTAATTACTTTGCATTTATCGCAAATTTTTTTAACTGATGGTCTTACTTTCATTTTAGCACCTCCTACTTTTAATATATATTTTGCTATATATGTAAGTTGATTGTTTATTTTATTTACCTCTCCAAGTAATTCTTCCTCTTGTTAAATCATATGGTGATAATTCAAGTTTTACTTTGTCTCCAGGTAATATTTTTATATAATTCATCCTTAGTTTTCCTGAAATATGAGCTAATACTTGATGCCCATTTTCAAGTTCTACTTTAAAATTCGTATTAGGTAATGCTTCTACAACAACACCTTCTACTTCGATAACATCCTCTTTTGACATTATTTTACCTCCTAATTTTAGTAAATTTATCTAAAAATTTACAATTAGCTTATATAGTATATACCATAATTAAAGAATAGTCAAGATTTTTGGGTCTTTTTCTGTAATTAAAATTGTATTTTCATAATGTGCTGCATTTGTTCCATCTTCAGATATTATTCCCCATCCATCATCTAATTCTAAAATTTCTTCTTTTCCTGCTATTACCATAGGTTCTATCGCAAGTGTCATACCAGGTTCAAGTCTTGGCCCTTTTCCTGCTTTACCATAATTTGGTATTCCTGGGTCTTCATGCATTTCTCTTCCTATTCCATGTCCTTGAAATTCTTTTACAACTGAATATCCATTTTTCTCTACGAATTCACCTATTGCATGAGAAATATCTCCAATTCTATTTCCTTTTTTTGCATATTTTATTCCTTCAAAAAATGCTTGTTTTGTAATTTCTACGAGTCTTTTAGTAGCTTTATCTACATTTCCAACTAAATATGTTCTAGCACAATCTCCATTAAAACCATCTTTGTATGCTACTAAATCAACACTTACAATATCTCCATCCTTTAAAATTTCTCTTTTATTTGGAATTCCATGTATAACTACATCATTTACAGAACTACATATACTTCCTGGGAAGTCTGGAACACCTTTTACTCCGCTTGGATAACCTTTTTCGGCTGGTATTGCTCCATGTTTTCTCATTTCATTTTCTGCAATTTTATCTAACTCCCATGTAGATATTCCTGGTTTTATAGCGTCTTCAACTGCTTTTTGTGCAAGAGCTGCGACACGGCAAGCCTCTTCCATTAATTCTATTTCTTTTTTAGATTTCACATAAATCATTTTCATTATCTTCTTTCTAAACATTTATATTTTTTCATTAATGTCTTTTAGCCATTTTTCAATGTCTTGTTTTGTAACTTGATCTTGTGCTCTTAAGTCAACTGTATATAAAATTCCTTCTTCTTCGAAATATTTTATAATTGGTTCTGAACGTTTATGATATGTATCAATTCTTCTTTTTACTGTTTCTTCATTGTCATCTTCTCTTCTATACAATTTACTTCCACATATATCGCATATTCCTTCTTGTTTTGGTTTGTTAAATTCTAAATTATATATTGCTCCACAGTCTTTATTTGAACATATTCTTCTTTTTACTGTTCTATATATAATATCTTCATCTGGAATATTTAATTGTATAGCAACATCTATTTTTTTACCTTTTGCATTTAAAAGTTCTTTTAAATGTTCTGCTTGAATTTTAGTTCTAGGGAACCCATCTAATACAACACCATTTTGAGCAGTTGGTCTTGAAAGTCTCTCATCAAGAATTTTTATAACTACATCGTCTGGAACTAATTTTCCATCTGACATATAGTTTTCTAGTTCTTTTCCAAGTTCACTTCCAGATTTTATTTCCTCTCTAAACATATCTCCTGTTGAAATATGTTCTATATTTAATGTTTCTGTTAATAATTTTGCAACAGTTCCTTTGCCACTTCCTGGTGCACCTAACATTACAATTATCAAATTATTCACTCCTTTGTATTTTGCTATATTTAATATTCTTTAAAAAACACACATTTTATATATGTATTTTTGAAAAAATATTATTTGTAAAACACACATTTTGGGCGGAGTCTCTTCCGCCCTAATGCATAAAACTATTATTCTAAGAATCCTTTGTAATGTCTCATTACCAAATGTGATTCTAGTTGTTGAACTGTTTCTAACGCAACTCCAACAACAATTAATATTGATGTTCCACCAAATGTTACATCTAAGCTTGTAAATCTCATAAACATTGGAAGTATAGCTATAATTGCTAAATAAATTCCTCCAAATATTGTTAATTTTCCTACTATAGATGATAAATAATCAGTTGTTGGTTTACCAGCTCTTATTCCTGGTATAAATCCACCATTTCTTTTAATGTTTGCTGATACTTCAGCTGGATTAAATGTAGCATATGTATAGAAAAATGTAAATCCAACAATTAATAATAAATATACAATTGCATTTACTATTGAATATCCTATACCAACACTTGAAGAAGATGTTGCTAAAGAAAATTTATATATTACACTCCAAAATCCTGTTTCTGTTGCTATATTAGAGTTAAACATTTGAATAATCATTGCAGGGAAAGTCATAAAACTACTTGCAAAGATTATAGGCATAACTCCAGCCATTGCAGGCTTTAATGGAATATGTGTATTTTGTGCACCTATCATTTTTCTTCCTACAACTTTTTTAGAATATTGTACAGGAATTCTTCTTTCTGCATTTTGTACGAATACAACTGCTGCAACAAGAATTATAGCACCTATAACAATTCCTAAAGCTGTAATTAATCCTGTTGTACTAAATGTACCATTATTAACTACTAGTCTTGCAATAGTTTGAATTGCACTTGGAACTCTTGCTAATATACCTACTAAAATTAGTACTGAAATTCCATTTCCAATTCCTTTTTGTGTTATTTGTTCTCCTAGCCACATTAAAATTGATGTACCTGTTACTAATGAAAGTATTAATAACATTCCTGTTAATGCTGTATTGTCAACAAATACGTTTTGTCCTCTATATGTTAAGTATAATCCAGTTGCTTCTATTAATGCTAAAACTAATGATAATATTTTTGTGTATTTATTCATTTTTTGTCTTCCAACTTCTCCACCATCTTTAGCTAATTTTTCTAAAGATGGAATTACCATTGTTAAAAGTTGAATAACAATTGATGCTGTAATGTATGGGCTTATACTCATTGCAAATATTGTAAATTTAGAAAAAGCCCCACCAGATATAATATCTAATATTCCACTTATTCCTGAATTTGACCCCATAACTTTTGCTAAAGCTACTGCATCAACACCAGGTGCTGTTATATAACAACCAAATCTAAAAATTACAATTAATAACAATGTATATAAAATTCTTTTTCTTACTTCAGGTGTCTTCCATGCATTTTTTATAGTTTTAAACAACTAAATCACCTCTATCTTTCCTCCTGCTGCTTCAATAGCTTGAGCAGCTGCTTTTGTAAATCTATTTGCTTTAACTGTTAGTTTTTTCTCTAATTTTCCTGTAGCTAAAACAACTATTCCATCATTTATTTTTCCAATTATTCCTTCTTCTAATAAAGATTCAGCTGTAACTTCTGTAGCTTTTGATTTATTTAACATTGTTAATGTTACTTCTGTGTATTGTTTTGCAAAAATATTTTTAAATCCTCTTTTTGGTAATCTTCTATATAATGGAGTTTGACCACCTTCGAATCCTCTTCTAACTCCACCACCTGATCTTGATTTTTGTCCTTTTTGACCTCTTCCAGAAGTTTTTCCTAAACCAGAACCTATTCCACGTCCTACTCTAGTTCTTTTTACAGTTTTTTGTGATGATTTTAAATCTGTTAAGTTCATCTATTACACCTCCCTTGTGTTTATTGAAGTTGAATGTTTGTTGTTAGAATTTTAAATTAATATTTCCAACCTCTAACCTCCAACTTCCAATCTCAATTATAATATTTCTTCTACTTTTTTACCTCTTTTTTTAGCAACTTGCTCTGCTGTAGACATATTTTCTAGTGCATTTAATGTAGCATAAACAACGTTTCTAGGATTGTTTGTTCCTATAACTTTTGTTTTTATATCTTTATATCCAGCAAGTTCGATTACTGGTCTAACACTACCACCTGCTATAATTCCAGAACCTTCTGGAGCTGGTTTCATCATAACATTTGCACTACCAAATTTTCCAACAAATTCGTGTGGTATTGTATTTCCAACAATTGGAACTTCTATTAAATTCTTCTTAGCATCTTCAATTGCTTTTTTAATTGCATCTGGAACTTCTGATGCTTTACCATTACCTGCACCAATGTGTCCGTTTTCGTCACCTACTACAACTAAGGCACTAAATCTAAAAGTTCTACCACCTTTAACAACTTTAGCAACTCTGTTTATAGCAACAACTTTTTCTTTTAATTCTGTTTTTTCTTCTTGCATTAAGACTTGCCTCCTTCTTTTTTATTTTTCTCATATAATCTTATTTAGAGGATTTGATGTTGGATGTTAGATGTTGGAATATAATAATTTCAAACTTCTAACCTCTAACTTCTAAACTCTAACTTCTAATTAGAATTCTAATCCGCCTTCTCTTGCAGCTTCTGCTAATTCTTTAACAACACCGTGATATATGTATCCACCTCTATCAAATACAACATTTGATATTTTAGCTGCTTTAGCTCTTTTAGCGATTAAACTTCCTACTTCTTTAGCTGCTTCTTTATTTGCTTTTTTTGTTTTAACTTCTTTATCTAAAGTTGAAGCTGAAACTAAAGTTTTTCCAGCAACATCATCAATTACTTGTGCATAGATATTTGTATTACTTCTGTATACACATAGTCTTGGACGTTCTGCTGTACCACTAATTTTTCTACGTACACGAATATGTCTTCTAGTTCTTTCAAACTTTCTATTTGTTTTCTTAACCATAGTTCAATTACTCCTTTCTTTAAGGTTTGATATTGTTTAACAGTTTATTTACCTGTTTTTCCTTCTTTTCTTCTTATATGCTCATCTGCATATTTAATACCTTTACCATGGTAAACTTCTGGTGGTCTCTTGCTTCTTACAACAGCAGCTGTTTGACCAACAACTTCTTTATCAATTCCTCTTACTATAATAGTATTTGCATTAGGAACGTCAAATGTAATTCCTTCTGGTTCTACCATTTCTACTGGATGAGAATATCCTAAAGTAAGAACAATTTTGTTTCCTTGTTTTTGTGCTCTATAACCTACACCAACGATTTGTAATTCTTTGCTATATTCATTTAGAACACCTTCAATCATGTTACTAATTAATGTTCTTGTTAATCCATGTAAACTTCTATTTCCAGCTTCATCGTTTGGTCTTGTTACTGTTATAACATTACCATCAATAGAAACTGTCATGTTTTTATGAATTTCTCTTTCTAATGTTCCTTTAGGTCCTTTTACTGTTAAGTTGTTTCCGTCTAATTTTACTTCAACACCTTCTGGTACAGTAATAGGTTTATTTCCTATTCTTGACATTTAATTTCACCTCTTCTTACTTGAAAATTTATACTTATATTTTTAAATAGTTTCTTTCTATTTAATTACCATACGTATGCTAAAACTTCTCCTCCAAGATTTTCAGCTCTTGCTTCTTTATCTGTTTTTATACCTTTAGATGTTGATATTAAAGCAATTCCTAATCCATTTAATACTTTTGGTAATTCATCTTTAGAAGCATAAACTCTTAATCCTGGTTTACTTATTCTTTTTAATCCAGAAATAACTTTAGCTCCTTTTTCGTCATATTTTAATGTAATTCTTATAACACCTTGTGTATCATCTTTTATATCTTCAAAAGATGCAATATATCCTTCTTCAAATAAAATTTCAGCTATAGCTCTTTTCATTTTTGAAGCAGGAACATCAACAGTTTTATGTTTAGAATTACTTGCATTTCTAATTCTTGTTAGCATATCTGCTATTGGATCTGTAGTATTCATTACTTTCCTCCTTTTTTTAGTTTTTTGTCTAGTTTATTTTAAATTCGAATGAAATTAGTTATAATGTGCATTTTCGCCGATTATTACAAGCTGATAATGTACGTTTGTACATTGAAGTTTGTAATAATTAAGAAAATGTGCAGGATAATTGATTTCATTTAAATTTTACCAACTAGCTTTCTTCACACCTGGTATCTCACCTTTATGTGCTAATTCTCTAAAACAAACACGGCAAATACCAAATTTTCTTATATAAGCGTGTGGTCTACCACATATTTTACATCTGTTATATTCTCTTGTTTTGTATTTTTGTTCTCTTTGTTGTTTTACTTTCAAAGATTTTTTAGCCATAATTTTCTCCCTTCATATTTTTTTTAGGAAATACATCCTCGCTAATGCTCGGCTGCAAAAATTATTTGTAATCGGCATTGCCTAATTATTTTTTGAATGGCATTCCTAATAATGTTAATAATTCTTTAGCTTCTTCGTCTGTTTTAGCTGTTGTAACGAAGATTATGTCCATTCCTCTTAATTTATCAACTTTATCATATTCGATTTCTGGGAATATTAATTGTTCTTTAATACCCATAGAGTAGTTACCTCTACCATCAAAAGAATTAGCTGAAACTCCTCTGAAATCTCTAACTCTTGGTAATGCAACATTAAATAGTTTGTATGCAAAATCATACATTTTTCCTCTTCTTAATGTTACTTTACATCCTATATTAACACCTTCTCTTAATTTGAAAGCAGCTATAGATTTTCTAGCTTTTGTTACTATAGGTTTTTGACCTGTTATTATTTGAATATCATTCATTGCATTTTCTAATGATTTTGGATTATCTTTTACATCTCCTAATCCTATATTTAAAACTATTTTATCTAGTTTTGGAACTTCCATAACTGATTTATAGTTAAATTTTTTCATTAAAGCTGGAACAACTTCTTTTTCATATTGTTCTTTTAAAAATTCCATGTTTTATTTCCTCCTTTCTATAACTTATTTGATTATAGCTTCACATTTTTTACAAATACGAACTTTTTCATCTTTTTCTATTTTATAACCTATTTTTGTAGCTTTACCGCATTTTGGGCAAACAACATTAACTTTGCTACTATGTATAGCACATTCTGTTGGGATAATTCCACCCTCTTCACCTTGTTTTCTAGGTTTGATGTGTTTTTTTCTTATATTAATACCTTTAACAACTATTTTTTGTGTTTTTGGTATAACTTCTAAAACTTCTCCTGTTTTTCCTTTATCATTTCCAGATAAAACTTTAACAGTATCACCTTTTTTTATTTTCATACTTATATTTTCACCTCTTTTTTTATATTTTTACTTTTTTCTGGTCGACAGAGGCGTCGACCACTACCGCTTTTCATTTATTTTTATAATACCTCTGGTGCTAGAGATAGTATCTTCATATAATCTTTATCTCTTAATTCTCTTGCTATTGGTCCAAATATACGTGTTCCTTTTGGATTTCCATCATCTTTTATAATAACTGCAGCATTTTCATCAAATCTTACGTATGATCCATCTGCTCTTCTAGTTGGTTTTTTTGTTCTAACTACAACTGCTTTAACAACTTCTCCTTTTTTTACAACGCCACCTGGTGTTGCAGATTTAACAGAAGCTACTATTACATCACCAATTCTAGCATATTTTCTATATGATCCACCTAAACATCTAATGCACATTATTTCTTTTGCACCAGTGTTATCAGCAACTTTTAGTATTGATTGTTGTTGTACCATTTTTAGCTTCCTCCTTCTTATTTAATATTAGCTTTTTCCACTATTTCAACTACTCTCCATCTTTTATCTTTAGAAAGTGGTCTTGTTTCCATAACTTTAACTTTATCTCCAATTTGACAAGCATTTTCTTCGTCATGAGCTTTTAAGTTATATGTTCTTTTAACAATTTTGTTATATGTTTTATGTTTTACACTTGTTTGAACAGATACTACTACTGTTTTATCCATTTTGTTTGATTTTACTGTACCTATTAAAACTTTACGAAGATTTCTTTCTTCCATCTATTAAATCCTCCTTTTTTCGATATTGGATGTTGGATGTTAGATGTTGGAAAATTCTTTAAATTCTAACTTCTAACTTCTAACTTTTTATTTTACTTCTTCAGCCAATCTTCTTTCTGTTAAAACTGTATTTATTTTAGCTATATCTCTTTTTACTTCTTTAATTCTGCTTGGATTATCTAACCCATTTGTAGCTAAACTAAATCTTAATTTGAATAATTCTGTTTTTAATTCAGATAATTCTTTTTCTAGATCTGGTGAAGACATTTCTCTAATTTTATTAATCTTCATTGCTATCACCCACCTTATCATCAGATTCTTTAACTATAAATTTAGATTTTACAGATAATTTATTCATTGCTAATCTCATAGCTTCTCTAGCTGTTTCTTCTGGTACACCAGCAAGTTCGAACATTACTCTTCCTGGTTTAACAACTGCTACCCAAGCTTCTACAGCTCCTTTACCTTTACCCATACGAGTTTCAGCTGGTTTTTTAGTAATTGGTTTGTCTGGGAATATTTTAATCCAAACTTTACCACCTCTTTTTATATAACGAGTCATAGCAATACGGGCAGCTTCTATTTGATTTCCTGTAATTAATCCTGCTTCTACAGCTTGTATTCCATATTCTCCATCAGTAACTTTATTACCTCTTGTAGCTTTACCTCTGTTTCTACCTTTTTGCATTTTTCTATATTTAGTTCTTTTTGGCATTAATGGCATTACTCAACTCCTCCTTCCTTTTTCTTTGTTGGAAGAACTTCTCCTTTATAAATCCAAACTTTTACACCGATTTTTCCATATGTTGTATCTGCTTCTGCAAATCCATAATCTATATCAGCTCTTAAAGTTTGAAGTGGAATATTTCCTTCTTTATAGAATTCAGTTCTAGCCATGTCAGCTCCACCTAATCTTCCAGATACTGCAGTTTTAATTCCTAAAGCACCTGCTTTCATAGTTTTTTGCATACATTGTTTCATAGCTCTTCTGAATGAAATTCTTCTTTCTAGTTGTCCAGCGATATTTTCTGCAACTAATTGTGCATTTGTATCAATATCTTTAACCTCAACTATATTTAAATTAACATCTTTGTTAATCATTTTTTGTAAATCTGCTTTTATACTTTCAGCTCCAGCTCCACCTTTTCCTATTACTATTCCTGGTTTTGCTGTGAATACATTTACTTTAACAAATTTTGGTGTTCTTTCTATTTCTATTTTAGAAATTCCGCTTGCATATAATTTTTTCTTAAGCATTTTACGGATGTTGTAATCTTCTACTAAATAGTTGCTATAATCTTTTGAATTTGCATACCATTTAGAATCCCAATCTTTTATAACACCTACTCTAACTCCATGTGGATTTACTTTTTGTCCCATGTTATATTCTCCTTTCTACTTATCGATTTCTCTTAAAACGATAGTTATATGACTTGTTCTTTTTCTAATTCTAACTGCTGAACCTTTAGCTGCTGGTCTAATTCTTTTTAATGTAGGACCTTGGTTAGCATAGATTTCAGATATATATAATTTTTCATGGCTCATTCCATGATTGTTTTCAGCATTTGCAATAGCTGATTTTAATAATTTTTCTAATATTTCTGTTGATGCTTTAGGTGTAAATTTCATTATTGCTAAAGCTTCATCAACATTTTTTCCTCTTACTAAATCTGCTACGATTTTAACTTTTCTTGCTGAAATTCTAGCATATTTTAGTTCTGCTCTTGCTTCTTGGATTCCTTCCACTTGTTTTCCCTCCTTTAGTTATGTTAGATTAAATTCTCATTTAATTTTTAACATTTATTTTCTCTTTATTTTTTAACTTTAGAAGTTTTATCTCCTGCATGACCTTTATATGTTCTTGTAGGAGCAAATTCACCTAATTTATGTCCTATCATTTCTTCTGAAATATAAACTGGTACATGTTTTCTACCATCATGAACAGCAATTGTGTGTCCAATCATTTGTGGATATATAGTAGAAGCTCTTGACCATGTTTTTAAAACTTCTTTTTCTCCACTTTCGTTCATAGCTTCAATTCTTTTTAAAAGTTTTTCTTGAACGAAAGGTTTCTTTTTGCTTGATCTTGACATATAGATATGTCCTCCTTTCTTACCACAAGATGTTAGATGTTGGATGTTTGACGTTAAAAATTATAAATATTAACAAACTTCCAATTTCCAACTTCCAACCTCTATTTTCTTCTCTTAACAATAAATTTGTTAGATAATTTCTTTTTATTTCTTGTTTTATATCCTAGAGCTGGTTTACCCCAAGGTGTCATTGGTCCTGCGTGTCCAACTGGAGCTCTACCTTCACCACCACCATGTGGGTGATCTACTGGGTTCATAACAGAACCTCTAACTGTTGGTCTAATACCCATATGTCTTTTTCTACCAGCTTTACCAATTTTCATAGTATCGTGGTCTGTATTTCCAACTGTTCCTATTGTAGCTCTACATTTTGTTAATATTAATCTCATTTCTCCTGAAGGTAATCTAACATGTGAATATTTTCCTTCTTTAGCCATAAGTTGTGCAGATTGACCAGCACTTCTTACTAATTTTCCACCTTGACCTGGATTTAATTCTATATTGTGAATCATAGTACCAACTGGAATGCTTTCTATTGGCATACAGTTTCCTGGTTTGATATCAGCTTTTTGTCCAGATACAACTTTATCTCCATCTGTTAATCCAACTGGAGCTAAAATATAAGCTTTTTCTCCATCTTCATATTGAATTAATGCGATATTTGCACTTCTATTTGGATCGTATTCGATTCCTATAACAGTTGCTGTCATATCGTCTTTTCTTCTTTTAAAATCTATTATTCTGTATTTTTGTCTGTTTCCTCCACCTTGATGTCTAACTGTTATTCTACCATAGTTGTTTCTTCCTGCATTTTCTTTTTTCTTTGCTAATAAAGATTTTTCAGGAGTTTTTTTAGTGATTTCATCAAATGTAGAAACAGTCATATTTCTTCTTGATGGTGTGTAAGGGTTAAAGTGTTTCATTCCCATTTCTTTCTCCTTTCAAATTTATGAAAAACTTCGTCTTACGTTGTCAAATTTCGCTTCGAAATTCCTCAACGTACACACGTACGTTTCCGGATTTCTTGCTCATTTTCCTAGTAATACTCGTTTTTGATAAATTTTCTTACAATCATATTTACGGTTTTCTTTTCCTGCCCCGCATAAGCAGATATTCTTTATTCTCCGGGTTCTTTCCCGATAATCTTGTGTTTTTATTAAAGAATAGTCTGAATTTTCTAAAGCTTTTTTAGTTTCTCTTGTTTTATCAAATGTTTCTGGTTTTTTCATTTTTAGATTAACCATCCCATCTAATGGACATTTATATTTTTCTCTAAATTGCTTATTAGCTTTATTCATTTTTATTCTCCTATTTTATCTAGTTTTTCTAGGAATTAGAAGCGAGTATAACAAGGCAACCGAGTTTAAAATTTTCGAGGCGTGCTTATTGCACGTTGACAAAATTTTAAATGATGGTTAACGAAGTTAGGCGACGCTTATAATTTCTAGGTTAAGCTCCCATGAATTCATCAATAGAATCTTTATACTTCTTAGAAACTTTAACTTCTTTTCCACCTTTACTTAAGTAAGATGAATCTGTAGGATTTGTATCTATAGTAACTATAGCTTTTTTCCAGTCAGATGTTCTTCCAACATGAACTCCTACTCTTTTTTGTTTTCCTTTAACTGTCATTGTGTTTACTTTTAATACTTTTACGTTGAATAATTTTTCAACTGCTTTTGCTATTTCAACTTTTGTTGCTTTTTTGTTTACTTCAAAAGTGTACTTTCCTTCTTGTAATCCATCGTTGCTTTTTTCAGTAACTATTGGTCTTACTATTATTTCTTCTGCTATCATCTATGCGTACACCTCCTCTAATTTTTTAACAGTATCTAGAGTAACTACTAATTTGTTGTATTTTAATAAATCATATACATTTATTGTATTTACTAATGTAGTTTTAACTCCTTCAATGTTTCTTGCTGATTTTTGAACGTTTTCATTTTTTTCTGGTAACATTATTAATGTTTTTCCTGTAACTTTTAGGCTATCTAATGCTGCTACCATTGTTTTTGTTTTTATTTCTTTAACATCCATTTTATCAACAACTACTAAATTGTTTTCTAATACTTTTGAACTTAAGATAGATTTTATAGCTAATCTTCTTTCTTTTTTATTAACAGTATATTTGTATGAACGAGGTTTTGGACCTAACGCTATACCACCTTTTATCCATTGTGGTGCACGTATACTTCCTTGTCTTGCTCTACCTGTTCCTTTTTGTCTCCATGGTTTTCTTCCACCACCACGTACTTCTGCTCTTGTTTTTGTATTTTGTGTACCTTGTCTTTGGTTAGCTAAATAGTTAACTAATACGCTATGTACAATTGCTTCGTTTGGTTCAATTCCAAAAACAGCTTCATTTAATTCTACATCGCTAACTTTTTTACCTTGCATATTATATACATCTATTTTAGGCATTCCTTTCTCCCTCCTTACGCTTTAACACTTGTTTTTATTTTTAAGATAGCACCTTTTGGTCCTGGTACACTACCTTTTACTAATATTACATTTTTATCTAAGTCAACTCTTACAACTTCTAAGTTTTGAATTGTAACAGTTTGAACTCCCATGTGTCCTGGTAATTTTTTACCTTTAAATACTCTACCTGGTGTAGATGTTGATCCCATTGAACCTGGTCTTCTATGATACATAGAACCATGTCCCATAGGTCCTCTGTGTTGTCCATGTCTTTTAATAACACCTTGGAATCCTTTTCCTTTTGTTGTTCCTTGAATGTCTACTTTTTCTCCTGCTTCAAAAACATCCGCTTTTAATTCGTCTCCAACTTTAAAGTTTGAAACATCATCTAATCTAAATTCTCTTAAATGTTTTTTAGGTTCTAGATTTGTTTTTGCAAAATGTCCTTGAATTGGTTTTATAACTTTCTTTAATTTTATATCTCCGAAACCTAATTGTACTGCATCGTAACCATCTGTTTCAACAGTTTTTACTTGTGCAACTGTACAAGGTCCAGCTTCTATTGCTGTTACTGGAATAACTTTTCCTGCTTCATCAAATATTTGTGTCATTCCAACTTTTTTTCCTATTAATCCTTTTTTCATATTTCTTTCCTCCTAACTATTGGCTACTAAATAAATGAAAAACTTTATTAAAGTAGCATGGTTTTTTGAGTTTTTTCTTCTATATTATAGAAGCAATTTTTTTATAGTAAGCTCTAAACTATAATTTGATTTCTATTTCAACACCAGCTGGTAATTCTAATTTCATTAATGTATCAACTGTTTTTTGTGTTGGGTAAAGAATATCTATAACTCTTTTATGTGTTCTCATTTCAAATTGTTCTCTTGAATCTTTGTATTTGTGAGGACAACGTAAAATTGTTACAACTTCTTTTTGTGTTGGTAGTGGAATAGGACCTGAAACTTTAGCTCCTGTACCTTTAGCAGTATCTACTATTTTTTCAGCAGACTGATCTAAAACTACGTGATCATAAGCTTTTAATCTTATTCTTATTTTCTCACTTCCTACCATTTGTTTTGTTGTTGCCATAGTAATTTTCCCTCCTTAAAATATAATTTTACCTAGGCAAGTTCAAACGCACCCTGGTGTTTCGTAAAACTCCAATATAAAAACCCAAGTTTTGCATGTTTTTTTCTTGGGATAAGTGCTTAATTGTTTTTATATACAACTAAATTTATATTTAATTGTATCTTTTATTTCTATAAAACATAAAAATTTTATATGAATTAAAAGAACTTACCGCCCGGTCTAAGCCAAGACATACTCCATAGAAGTTCCCTCCAAAGCCTTACATCCGTAGTACTTTGTAGCCACATTCTACTTCAACGCTAAAACTCATGCCTAATTATTATACAATGCTTTGCGCCGTAAGTCAATACTTATTCGGTAAAAAATTCATAAGAGAATTTTCAAAATATTTTTTTATTTTTTTTGCAAAATAATTGATTTTTCGTTTTTTTTTGATATAATGTTTTCAAATAATTGGTTTGTACCAAAGAATAATTTTTTAAGGAGGCTATTTATATGGCAAGAACAGCAGGATCTAAAAATTCAAAAAGCACAACAAAAACAACAGTTACAGGAATTATAACAGAAGAACCAAAAGTTAATGTTTGTCAAAACATTATTGTTTCTAAGGAAAAATCATCTGATTTCTTAGGATACTTTGGTAATACTCCTGTATTAAATGAATGCGTTATCAATAGAGTTATAGATAGTGGAAACTATAATATCTTTTATTTTGGTAATGTATCTGAAGACCAACAAAACGAATTAAAAAACAATTCAACATTATGGCTATAATAAGCTTCCCTAATAATAGGGTTGCTTTTTTTATGCAAATTTGCTTTTATCTACATAATGTGTTATAATTGATAGTATCAATGGGTCAAGTACCCTATATAATAAGGAGGACATAATGTTAAAGCAACTTAGTGATGCAACAAAAATTCGGGAGTATGATATAATACTTCGTAAGCAATGGGAAGAATTAGATTACTTCCTAAATGGTGTAAACTCAATGATTTTGCAAGGCTGTAATTGTATTTTAAAATATGAAGTCCAGCACAAACTTCTTAGAATTAAGATTTATCGTTGCAGAGCAAGATTCAGCACTATAAGATTATCATTTATGTTAAAAGAAAAAGACATCAATCTTAATGAAATTAAAACTCTTTTAACTTATACTAATCTTGTTAGCTCTTACAATGGTTTTCTTCAATTTTCTATTAGTAAACCAGCTGAAGATCAGCATGGTCCTACTGTTCATATTGATATATATGAGCCAAAGGATTCTGCTAAAAAGAACCTTTTAAAACAGGCCCTTGAATCAATTGAGTGACACCTTAGCCCCTATACATATAATTATGTACAGGGGTTTTTCTTTTATTCATCAAACATTTTATAATATACAACATTTTGATATTCTTGTAATTTATCATAATACTTAGATTCTTTATCATCTATTTCATTTTTATTGCCATCTTTATCTATATAGTATTGATTTGTTATTATTGGTATTTCTTTATTTAATTCTTCCATATATAAACTATATGAGTCTTTCTTTAATTTTGTATTTTTCATTAATAAACTTTATATTTATCTATATAATCTATTAAATATTTCAAAGCATTATCAACTTTATTTTGCACTTGTAAATAATTATTTAAATATATATTATCTACATACTGAACTCCATTATCTTCTTGATATATATATGGTAAGTGGTTTTGCATAGTAACAACAAATTCAAATATACTTTTATCCTTTTCTTTGTTTTCTAATTCATCTATTACATATTTATATATTTTTCCTCTGCTGTAACCTGTTTTATACCATTAATGAATTCCTATTGTTTTATAATTTAAACTATTCATATGTGTAACAATAGAACTTGTATTTTTCTTTATATATTGTTGATATGGCATTTATAGCAATCGTTTACATCCCATATTCCCACTTCTTCTAAATATGGTACATTTGTTATAACAAATAATATTCCTATTCCTACAATAGCTCTAATAATTCTATTTTTCTTTTTTTTTTGTTTTTCATTAGATATATGATAACATATAACCAACCCTATTATTAATAAAATTGCACCTATAAAAAAATTGACATTTACACTAACTTTTATGCCTTTTGCTACATTTAATGCTGTTCTTACAGAATATATATCTGGCAATGTAAATCCTATTCCCCTTATTTGAGTCACAAAATAGTTCATTTTTTATTTTATTTATATATTTCATTTTTCCTCTATATTTTAAAATTGGGTTGCATAAATGCAACCCAAGAATTAATTATTTTTTTATTGAAAGAATTTTGTATCTTGCAATTCCATCTGGAATTTGAACTTCTACAACAGCATTTTTCTTTTTACCTAATAATGCTGCACCTAAAGGTGATTCATTAGATATTTTGTTTTGTGCTAGGTCAACTTCTGTTGAACCTACTATTGTATATTCTACTTCTTCATCAAATTCTTCATCAAATACTTTTACAGTGTTTCCAACTTGTACTGTTTTTGTATCTATTTCAGACTCATCTATTATTTTTGCAAGTCTTAATTTTTTTTCTAATTCTACAATTTTATCTTCATTTTCTGCTTGAGCATTTTTAGCTTCATCATATTCAGAGTTTTCAGATAAGTCTCCAAAACCTAAAGCAACTTTTATTCTTTCTGCTATTTCTGCTCTTGTTTCAGTTTTTAATTTTTCTAATTCTTTTTCTAATTTATCAAAACCTTCTTGAGTCATTATAACTTCTTTTTCTTCCATAATGTTTCCTCCTTACAATTATGTAATTTATATACCACATTAATATAGAATATTATTATTGGTTTGTCAAGCTTATGTAACTAATTTCTTAAATTCTTCGTCATTTATTATTCCCCTATTTCCAATTAAATTTTTTATTTTTAGAATATCATATTTATGTAATTTACTTTCAATAATCATACTTTCTTCTATTATATTTTTGTCAAAATTTTCATACTTACTATATTTATCATCTAAATCTAATTCATAATAGTTTAAATTAATGCCATTAAATTTTTTGTCTGTTATTTCTATATTTTCTTCTATATTTATAATTATAGCTTTTTCATATATGTTATATTTATTTATTAATTCTTCTGGAAAGTCTATATTTATTATTATTTCTTTTTTTCTTAAACATTTCTTTTTATTATTTGATATATTTATTGGCATTCCGTTTTCTTCTAATTCTTTTTCTATTTTGAAAAATCTTCTTATATTATTTGTTACTATTGTTGTTTGTTTAAAATATTGAACAACATTATAAATAATTTTTCTATTAATTTCACTATTATCATTTATTAAAATTGCTGCACCTTTTTGTTTTAAATTTACTCCTTTTTTTTCAATATATTCAAAAATATTTTGCAATATATTTTTATATAATTTTGTACCATTATATATATTTATTTTATTTGAATATATATAGTTTTTAAATTCTTCACTTTTCATTATTTCTTTATCACATACAATATTTTTTATTCCGTTTTTATTTAATTTTTTTACAACCTTTTTGGCTGTATTTTTATTAATTTTTGAAATATAAATTTTATTATTATCTTCTTTTATTTTTCTAAAAAACATTTTTTTATTTTCAATATATCTAACCATAAAAAACACCTATGTAATTGTATGTTACATAAGTGCTTTTTATTAATTATTATTTATATTCGTTTGCAACAAATTGCCAAAATCCATCATATTCTCTGTCTTTTTCCCAGAAAGCAATTCCTGCTAAATCATATTTTTTAGCTAAGCCTATTTTTTCTGTTATAGATTTTTCATCTTCAATCCACATTTTATATGTTGCACTACCATCTGTATATTCAACATAATTTTGTTTTAATTCTTCATCCCATTTCTTTTGAATGTCGCTTGGAAGTGTACTTTCTACATCTTTAATATTTACAACTTTGCTTGTTATTTTTCCACCGTCTTCTTTCCATAATCTTGTATATAAAGGTATTCCTAATATTATTTTTTCCTTTGCTACTGCTTCTTGTCCTATAAATTTGTTAACATTGTTTTCAACCCAATTGTAACCTGCTGTTGTTCCTTCTTTATTTCCTCCTGTTCCATATTGGTCATATGCCATAAATACTATATAATCTGAAACATTTGCAAGAACATCTCTGTCAAAACATAAAGACCAAGTTTCTGAACCATCTGGTGCGGTTACATCAACGGTTAATGTTTTGCCTAAATCTTTTAATCTTGGTGCAAGTTCTATAACAAATCTAGAATACATATCTTTATCTTCTTGGTTCATATTTTCAAAGTCTAAATTTATTCCATCAATATTGTATTCTTCTGTAACTCTTATTATTTCATCTTCAAGTTTTCTTCTTTTTGTATAATCATTTAAAATTCCCTCTGTTGTTGTTAAATATGAATTATTTGAAACAATTGGCCACACTTTAAATCCATTATTATGAGCCCATTCAATATAATCTTTTCCTTCTTGTTTTACATTTTCTGAAATTTTTCCGTCGCTACCTTTTTCAAGATAAAAAAATGATGGTGAAAGCACATTAACTCCCTCTATATTTTCTTCACTTCTATTTGGAGCTTTTGCATATTCTGAATAATAATCCCAAACTAAATTTACTTTTCCATTTATTTGTTTTGTTTCTTCCATGTTTTCTCTAACATAAGTTAAATTTGCAATTGTTTTATTCTTTACATATCCTACAATGCCGTTTTCTGTTCTTATTTTACTCCATTTTTCATCTTGAGAAATAACAACTATTTTTTCTCCTTGTTTAACTTTTGCTAATGTTTTTGAAAACTTCTTTGCTTTATATTTTACTTTTACATTTTTTTTACTGTCAGCTTTTTTTAATTCTCTATCTAAAGAATCTATAACAACTCTATTTGTGGATTCTTTGTGTTCAATTTCAACGTTATACACATTTTGTGCAAGTTCTGAAAATGGAATGTATATTTTTCCATCTTTTTCAATTACTGTGCTTGCAATGCTTACTGTTGAACCATTAATATCTATATTTTTCTTATCTTTAATTAAAGTTGCTGTTTTTGTATCTGAAGTTGTAATTAATCTATTTGAACTTTCATCATAATTAATATATTTATCAAAATAATTTTTTACATCATTTATAGATAAATAAATTACTCCTTTGTTATCAATATAAACATCATCTTTCATTTTGGATGTAACATTGTTATTATTTATTACTAAATTTGTTTTGCCTTTAACTTCTTTAACATAATAATCTGGTGCTTTGAACCATACTAATAAGGCCATAAGTATAATTACAACTATAAGTACTATTATTTTTATTATTTTTCCTTTTTTATTTGCTGCTTCTCTTTTATCTCTTCTCATTTGAATCTCCTCTTTTATTTGCTAAAAAAATAAAACATATTATTTTTTCAAAATATGTTTTATTTATATAATATTTAGTTAAATTTTTCAAGCATTTTTTATCTTAACTTTAAATTTTTAAATTTCTCTTTATTTTTCCCATATTTTATAGTATAATGAGGTTAGTGTTGTATAAAGGAGATTAACATTATGTGGAAATTTTGGTTAATAGTTTCAGGTATTTGTTTAGCTATTGAAGCAGTAACTGTTGGATTTTTAGTTTTCTGGTTTGCAGTTGGAGCTCTTTTAGCTTTAATTACAAGCTTTATAACAGATAGCATTATAATTCAATCTGCTGTTTTCCTTATTAGCTCTACATTACTTATGTTTTTAACTAGACCTTTTATTAATAAATACTCTTCTGAAAAAGATTCTAAAAAAACAAATGCTTTTTCAATTATTGGAAAAGAAGCTATTGTTACAGAAGATATTGATTCTATAAATGGAAAAGGTCAAATAAAAATTGGTGGAGAAATTTGGTCAGCAAAAACAGATAACAACGAAATAATACCAAAAGATAATAAAGTTGAAATCCTTTCAATTGATGGTGTTAAAGTTTTAGTAAAAGCAATTAAAACTACCGCCAAAAATTAATTGATTTTAAAATTTTTAAGGAGGTGTATGTTATGTGGTTTTTAATTATTTTATTATTAATAATTTTATTCATAGCATATAAAACAATTAAAGTTGTAAAACAATCAGAAGTATACATTATAGAAAGATTAGGTAAATTTCATAAAGTAGCTGATGCTGGTCTTACAATTATCGTTCCTTTTATGGATAGAGTTCGTAGTGTTGTTAGTTTAAAACAACAAACAATGGACATTCCACCACAAGGAGTTATTACTAAAGATAATGTTACAATTACTATAGATACTGTTGTTTTCTATCAAATAACAGATCCTGCTAAAGCAGTATACGAAATTCAATCTTTGAAAAAGGGTATTGAATATTTAGCAATTACAACAATTCGTGATATTGTTGGTAAAATGGACTTAGATGAAACATTTAGTTCAAGAGATGGTATTAACCAAAAATTAAGAGTTATTCTAGACGAAGCAACAGACAAATGGGGATGTAAAATAGACAGAGTTGAAATTAAAGACATTAATCCACCTGCAGACATTAGAGATGCAATGGAAAAACAAATGAATGCAGAAAGAAATAAAAGAGCATTAATTTTACAAGCAGAAGGTGAAAAACAATCTGCAGTTACATTAGCAGAAGGTAAAAAAGAAGCTGCAATATTAGAAGCTGAAGCAGACAGAGAAGCTCAAATAAGAAGAGCTGCCGGTGAAGCAGAAGCAATTCAAAAAATAGCAGAAGCTAAAGCTAAAGAAGTAAAAATGATTTATGATGCAATTAAGAAAGCTGACCCAGATGAAAAATTAGTACAATTAAAATCTTTAGAAGCTCTAGAAGAAATTGCAAAAGGAGAAGCCAACAAAGTATTCATTCCTTTTGAAGCAACACAAGCTCTTTCAAGCTTAGGTGCAGCAAAAGAAATTTTAGTTGATAAAAAAGATAAATAAATTCAAAAAACGGTGTAAATAAAAAATTACACCGTTTTTTTTATTTAAAGCTTTTATTTTTATGTGAACTATGATAAAATACAATTGTTTTAGGCTTTTTGCCTTTATAAAATTGATGTTACTAAAATGAAAGGAGAGTAATTGTATTCATAATAATTGTAACTTACTGTGCAATAAAATAATATCATCAAGGAGGTACTACTATGAACAGAAAAGATTTTACCGAAGAAAAACTTATGATTTATAAAAATAAGTTATTCATATCGGAAAAAGAGAAAAATATTGCTATTGGGCTTAGTTGCTTAATGTTAGCAATATTTAGAAAAGACACCATTGAAAGTGCAAAATTTGATAAATGTGACTATAATGAACTAAAAAATATTACATCTAATATAATTAGCACCTTTACAGCTCAGGAACAGCGGATTCTAATTTCAGAATTTTGTCTTTTAGGTTACAAAAGTTCTAAAAAAACTGCAACTGAACTTGGAATAAAGCTTTCCAAAAGAACATGTAAAACTGAAGCAGAACTTTTAAAAAGATTGAGACATCCATCAACTTTACAAAAGTTCAGAAAGCTTTTATATTATGAAGAATATTTAATCAATTATTCTCGAGAATTAGAAGTAGAACAAAAAAATATTAGAAATGGATTAGAAAATTTAAAGAGAAATCAAATTTCACTTAAAGATCCAATTTCTAAACTCAATATTTCAACAAAAAGCTATAATATTTTAAAAAGGAAAGGAATTAATACTATTGAAGATTTGTGTTTAGAAAATACTTTAATACTTTACGAACTTTCTAGAGAATGCAGAACCGAAATTGAAGAAAGTCTTTCTAGAATTGGATTTACTTTATCTTAATTACATCAAGCAGAAGAATGAATATTATCATTCTTCTGTTTTTATATTTTATACTCATTATTTTTTTCCTATTTTATTTGTTATTTCAATTATAGATTTTATTAGAAATTCTACATCTTCTTTTGTATTTTCTTCTCCAAATGTAGTTCTAAGTGAGCCTTGTATGTATTCTGCATTTAATCCTATTGCAGTTAATACGTGTGATGGTTCACTTTGCCCTGAAGTACATGCAGATCCACTTGAAGCACATATTCCTAAACTATCTAATTCTAATAATAATTGTTCTCCATTTATATTTTTAAAAGATACATTTGCATTTCCTGGGAGTCTTTTTTCTTTACTTCCATTTATTTTTACATTGGGTATATTTTTTGTTATTTCATCAAAATAGAAATCTCTTAAAGTTATTAATTTACTATTATACTTTTCTAGATTTTTATCTGCCAATTCTATTGCTTTTGCTAAACCTACAATTCCTGCTATATTTTCTGTTCCTGCTCTTTTATTTTTTTCTTGATGACCTCCATCTTGTATTTTTTCGAACTCTACATTTTCATTAATATATATTGCCCCTACTCCCTTTGGTCCATAAAATTTATGACTTGAAAGTGAAAGTAAATCTATTCCTAATTCTTTAACATCTATTTTTACATTTCCAACAGCTTGAACACAATCTGTATGAAAAATAATTCCTTTTTCTTTTGCAATTCTTCCAATTTCTTTTATTGGTTCTATAGTTCCTATTTCATTATTTGCAAACATTATACTTATTAAAATTGTATCTTCTCTAATGCTATTCTTTAACTCTTCCAAACTTATAAAACCATCTTTATCCACTCCAAGATATGTAACAACAAAACCATCTTTTTCTAAACTTTTACATGTATTTAATACAGCTGGATGCTCAATTTTTGTTGTTATAATATGTTTTCCTTTATTTTTGTGTTTTCTTGCAATACCTTTTATAGCTAGATTATCACTTTCACTTCCACATGAAGTAAAATAAATTTCCTTTGGTTTGCAATTTAAAACTCTTGCAACCTTTTCTCTTGAATTTTCTAAAATTTTTCTACTTTTTCTACCAATACTATATAAAGAAGAAGCATTGCCATATTCTATGCAATAATATGGTATCATTTCTTTTAAAACTTCTTCTTTTACTGCCGTTGTAGCAGCATGGTCAAAATATCTTATTTTCATAAATAAAAACTCCTTTTTTTAATGATATTAAAAGAAATTTTTATTTATGATACTTTTTACAAAATTAAAAACCGACAACATTTAAAACGTCATCGGTTCCCTTTTCCATAGTAAAATATTTGTGTTTTTTATGTTAAACTATTTTTAGTTTGCCCATCTATAAACTTTTATATTCTTATATGCATTTAATACATCTGTATATTTTTCATATTCTTCTTCCCATATTACTTGTGGTACTTTATCAAAAGCATTAAATACTTTTTCTGCTTCCATTAAAAATACTACCTGTTCTTGTTGATTCATTAATTCATATTTCTTTGCAACTTTATATAATTTATCTAGCATTTCATTTGCTTCTATAAAGCTACAAAAATCTTTTACATTTAATCCTATTAATTTTATTTGCATAACTGCATATGCTATTAATGCAATTATACCAAATATTAAAACGTATATTAGTGTAATTAATTCTTTCATTAAAACCACCTTCTTTTGTAAAATCCATTTCTATTATAACATATTTGTAATATATTTGCAACTTTTTTGTAATATAATTGTAATATTAGTCTGATTTACACTATGTTATAATTAAAAAAATTCAATTTCGAGGTGATTTTTTGGATAGATATAAAGAGACTAAATGCGTTGGTATTGCTGGCATTTTAGGCAATATATTCTTACTTATTATAAAAGGCTTTGTTGGTTTTATGAGCGGAAGTCAGGCAATGATAGCAGATGCTGCAAATAGTGCCGGAGATATTTTTGCTTCTGCTATGACTTTTATAGGTAATAAAATTGCAAGTGAACCACGTGATGAGGGGCATAATTTCGGTCATGGGAAAGCTGAGTATATTTTTTCTTTTTTTATTAGTCTTTCTATGATTGGAGTATCAATAAAATTATTTGTAGATGCTGTTTCTTCACTTGTTTTTGGTAGTAAATTAGATTTTTCTTGGCTTTTGGTTTTAGTTTGTATTACAACAATTATTGTTAAATTTTGTTTATATGTGTATGCAAAAAAAGTTGCTGAAAGGCATAATAATATTCTTTTGAAATCTAATATGAAAGACCATAGAAATGATTGCATTGTTACAACTTTTACACTTATTTCTATTTTATTTTCTTTGATTGGTTGGTTCTGGGTAGATGGCGTTGTAGGACTTGGTATTTCTGTTTGGATTTGTTATACAGGAATTACAATCTTTATTGAAAGTTACAATGTTTTAATGGATATTTCTTTAGATAAGAATTCCACCGATTTAATTTATAATCTTGGAAAAAATTATAATGAAATTATAAAAATCGAAAATTTATACTCTGTTCCAGTTGGATATAAATATGTAGTTGTTTTTACAATTTATATAGATGGTAATATGAGTACTTTTAAAAGCCATTCTGTTGCAGATAGTTTAGAAAAAGACATTTCAAACAATATTGAACAAATTGATAGTGTTATTATTCATGTTCATCCCATGTCAACATAATAAAATTGTAAAATATATTTGTTTTGGCGGGTCGTCGGGGACGCCGACCCCTACAATAAAAATAAGATTTTTATAATAAAAAATTTAGAGCGGTTTATTTCCGCTCTATAAATTTATTTTACAATTATTTTTCCGTCTTTTGCTGCTATTTTAACTTCTTCTCCTGCTTTTATTTTTCCATCTAAAATGTATTCTGCTAAACTATCTTCTACTATGTTTTGTATTGTTCTTCTTAGTGGTCTTGCTCCATATGATTTATCTATTCCTTTTTCTGTGACTAATTTTTTTACTGACTTTTCTATTTTTAATTCTATTCCTTGCTCTTTCATTCTTCTTTCTACTTCTTTTAGCATTAAATCTATTATTTTATCTATTTCTGTATCTGTTAATTTGTGGAATACTATTGTTTCATCTATTCTGTTTAAAAATTCTGGTCGAAATTCTTTTTTTAGTTCTGCCATTACTTCTTTTTTAGTATTTTCATATTCTTTGTTATCATTTTCTTTATTTTCTGAAAAACCTAGTGATTTTTTATCTGTTATTAATCTTGCTCCTATGTTAGATGTCATTATTATTACTGTGTTTTTAAAGTCTACTGTTCTTCCTTGACTATCTGTTAATCTACCATCATCTAATATTTGTAATAATATATTCATTACATCTGGATGAGCTTTTTCTATTTCATCAAATAATATTACACTATATGGTTTTCTTCTTATTTTTTCTGTTAATTGTCCACCTTCATCAAATCCTACATATCCTGGAGGTGCACCTATTAATTTTGCAGTTGAATGACCCTCCATAAATTCGCTCATATCAACTCTTATCATTGCATCTTCGTTTCCAAATAAGCATTCTGCTAATGCTTTTGAAAGTTCTGTTTTACCAACTCCTGTTGGTCCTAAAAATAAGAATGAACCTATTGGTCTTTTGGGATCTTTTAACCCTACTCTACTTCTTCTTATTGCTTTGCTTACTGCTTCTACTGCTTCTTCTTGTCCTACAACTCTTTTATGCAATTCTTCTTCTAATTTTTTTAATTTTTTATTTTCATCTTGTGTTATTTTTTTAGTAGGAATTCCTGTCCAAGAAGAAATAACTTCTGCAATATTTTCTTCTGTAAGCATTGTTATAGATTTTGTTTTTTTGTTTTGCCATTTACTTTTTTGTTCTTCTAATTCTTCTTTTAATGTTTTTATTTCATCTCTTAATTTTGCTGCTTTTTCAAATTTTTGAACTTGAACTAATTCTTCTTTTTCTTTACCTAATTTTTCTACTTTTTCTTCTAGTTCTTTTATTGTTTTTGGCTCAGAGTATGTTTTTATTTTTATTCTAGATGCCGCTTCATCTATTAAATCTATCGCTTTATCTGGTAAAAATCTATCATTTACATATCTTACAGATAAATCTACAGCTGCTTTTATAGCTTCATCTGTTATTTTAACGTTATGATGTGCCTCATATTTATCTCTAATTCCTTTTAAAATGTTAACAGTATCTTCTTTTGAAGGTTCTGCTAAATCTACAGGACTAAATCTACGTTCTAATGCACTATCTTGTTCAATATATTTTCTATATTCATTAATTGTTGTTGCACCTATTAATTGTATTTCTCCTCTTGCAAGCAATGGTTTTAAAATATTAGCTGCATCTATCGCTCCCTCTGCTGCTCCGGCACCAACTATTGTATGAATTTCATCTATAAATAAAATTACATCTCCTGCTTTTTTTACCTCATTTAAAGACTTCTTTATTCTTTCTTCAAAGTCTCCTCTATATTTTGCACCTGCAACCATTCCAGAAATATCCATTGATACAAGTCTTTTATTTTTTAATAAATCTGGAACATCTCCTGCTATTATTTTTTGTGCCAAACCTTCTACTACAGCTGTTTTACCAACACCTGGTTCACCAATTAAACATGGATTATTTTTAGTTCTTCTTGATAAAATTTGAATAACCCTTTCAATTTCTTCACTTCTACCTATAACAGGATCTAGCTTTCCTTCTTTTGCTGATTTAGTTAAATCTGTTCCAAATTGATTTAAAGTTGGTGTAGAATTATAGCTTCCATTATTATAATTTGATTTTCTATTTGTATTTCCATTTTGTTCGTTTTCATTTTCTATTACTTTGTTTAATTCATTGAATAGCTTTGTAGGTTCAACATTTAATTCAACTAAAATTCTCGTTGCAACACTATCTCCCTCTCTCATTAAACCAAGTAATAAATGCTCTGTTCCTATATAATCTGAACCAAGTTTTTTAGCCTCTCTAAAAGCATTTTCTATAACTCTTTTTGTACGTGGAGTAAACCCAAAAGTTGCATCTAATTTATCTTCATCTTCACCTATTAAATCTTCAATTTTCTCTAAAACATTTTCACTATTAACACCTTGAAGTTCTAAAACCTTTTTAGCAATTCCAGTTTCCTCTTTTGTTAAACCATATAAAATATGTTCTGTTCCTAAATATTTATGCCCTAATTCTATTGCTATTTCATTAGCAAATTCAATAGCATTTTGAGCACTATTTGTAAATTTATAAGTCATGTTCTTTTCTCCTTTCTAATTATTTTCTTTAATTATATTTTTAATTACCTCCGCACGTTTTATATCGCGCTCATAATTATCATTTACTTCTCCCAAATATTTTTGCAAATTAGCCGGTTTAGTATATAAATACAATTTTTTAACTTTCAAATCATCAAGTTCTTTTATTATACCTAAATCTGTTCCCAACTTTACATCTGACAAAATTTCTCTAGCTTCTTCTGAAGATATTTTCTTACAATTACTAATAATTCCAAAACTTCTATAAACTTTATCTTCTAACTCTATACTATGTTTTGCTAGATATTTTCTTGCTAAACGTTCTTGTTCTATTATTTTTTCTACTATAATTTTCATATTATTTATAATTTCTTCTTCTGATACACCAAGAGTTTGTTTATTAGATATTTGGTACATATCTCCTGCTGCTTTGCTTCCTTCTCCATATATTCCTCTTATATTCATTCCAAAATTATTTATAATATGCAATACTTTTTGTATATTTCCTGTTTTTGTAAGTGCTGGCAAATGTACCATTACAGATACTCTCATTCCAGTTCCTACATTTGTTGGGCAAGCTGTTAAATATCCGTATTTATCATTATATGCATAATTTAAAGCTTTTCCAAATTTAGTATCTATTTCTACCATAAGTTTTAAAAGTTCTTCAATTTCAAATCCTGGTGCAAATACTTGTAGTCTTAAATGGTCTTCTTCGTTAATCATTATACATATATTTTCTTCTTCATTAATTGCTATTGCTCCTATGTCATTTTTGTTCATAACAAAATCTGGACTAACTAATCTTTTTTCCACTAAACTCATTTTTGTTATATCGTCCATATCTTTTAGCTTTAATATTTTTAAGCCATATCCTATTGATGGTAAAACTTCTTTTATTTTATTTACAATTTCTTCATTTTCTTTTTTAGAGCATCTTGTTTCAAAAGGATATTCTATTATATTTCTAGCAAGTCTTATTCTTGAACTTACTACAACATCAGATTCTTTTCCACTTTGTAAATACCAATTCATTATTTATCATTCCTTTCAACTTTTTTTATTTCATCTCTTATTTTTGCTGCATCTTCATAGCGTTCTTCTTTTATTGCTTTATTGAGTTTTTCTTTTAAATCTAATGTTTTATCTTCTTTATTTTCTTCCTTTTTGCCTTTTTTAACTATTTTACTTTCAATTCTTTTACCTTTTCTTCCTGTATGAATATTTGCTCCTTGAATATTTTTTAACACACCATCTATTTTATTTGAAAATACATTGTAACAATTATCACATCCAAATTTTCCTTCATTTATAAACTGTTCATATGTCATTCCACATTTTTCACATCTTTCTGGTTCTAATTCTGGAAAATCTCCTAATAATCCATAGTTTGATTTATATTCATCGAAGAAATCTCCTAAAATACTTCCAAAATTCATATTCATATCAAAGTGAATTTTGCTATTAATTCCAAGTTTTTCAGCACATTCCTCACATAGAATAAATTCCTTTTTTTCTCCATTTATTATTTGTGTATATCTTACATTTGCATTGTTTTTACCACAATTTTGACATTTCATTTTTTATTCTCCTTTCAAATTAAATTTAAAATCATATTTTTAAATATATTAGCTCGAATTTTGTCTTTATTTTCTTTAGCCAAATTAAGTACATTATCACTTGTTGCTACCTTTAAAAGTTTTGCCTCTTTTTCATTTATTATTTGATATGACAAAAAATTACTTATAAAAATATCAACTTCGTTTGCGGATAAACTTTCTCCCAAATTTTGAATTATATGCATTAAATATTCACTTTTGGTTACATTAACTTTTCTTATTTTTATGTTTCCTCCACCTCCGGCGTTTGCTTTCTACATAATAGCCTTGTGATGGTTTAAATCTTGTTGATATAACATAATTTATTTGTGATGGTACACAATTAAAGTGTTCTGCAAGCTCATTTCTTTGAATTTCTATAAATTCATCTTCTGCAAGCATATCTTTTAAAAAATTTTCTATTACATCTGATATCCTCATCTTCTTCTCCTTTTTGACTTTGACTTTCTTTGACCTTTATTTTATTTTTATTGGGCAGATTATTTTCTGCCCTACTTTTTACATTATAGTTACATAAAAACTTATTTTCAACTTTACTTTTTGTTTATATATTTTTATTTTTATGCGTTTATTTTTGTTTTGCTCTTTTTTTCTTGTTTTTTCTCATTTTTACTAAATTTATTTAAAATTATTCCAACTGTATGTACTATTTTTGTTGAATTTTTATTTGCAATTTCTTTTCCTATCGCCTTTCCTCCAACTGTTATTGCTGCAACCAAAGCACTTATTATAAATTGTATATTGAATGTAAGCTCAAAAGTTTCTGTAATTTTTACAGATATAATGGCACTTATTGCACCACTCAAAACTCCACATATATCTCCTACTACATCTGCACAAAAATTTGCAACTTTTGCTGCATTTTTTATTAGATGTATAGATGCTTTTGAACCTTTTACTTTTTTTGTTGCTTTTGCATGAAATTCATATTCATTTGCAACTGTAACTGCAACACCAACTATATCGAATACAATACCTAGAAATACCACTAACACTAAAATGAGTGTAGCTGGTATTAATGGCAAATTATTTAGTGCATTTGTTGAAATAAATGAAAATGTTATTGATAAAATAAATGTTGTTATAAAAACTGTTACAAGCCATTTCAGCCCTGAATTTTCTTTATCTTTATTTGCTTTATCTATTTTTGTTCAATCCCTTCTAATTATTATTTTAGATGGTAAAAAGCTAAGTAAATTTTACGGTTTAGGTCTAGTCGAATTTCTCTATTTTCTACTAAATATTACTATTTAGCCGTTTCCGTTTAAAGAAAATATTCATAAAATGAACACCAGATCACCACTTAAATCCGTACCTTAATCCTTAGCTTTCCTAGTTCTTAAATGAACTAACAGCCTAGAAGTTTTCCTTAACATACTTTATTCTGTTATTAGTCTTTTTTGCAAAGGCAATTTCATAACTAAAAATTTAAAAATTTGGCCGAATTTTTTAATTTTTGATAAATTAATCCCAATACCTTCACTCGAGACAGGCTACACTATGTATTTTGTGTCTTGGCACTCAACATAGGTTATACTTAAGATGCAACTTAAGCCTCCGCGAAATGAGGGAATCATATATATGCCATTATATACTACCCTAATTCCTTTACTCCCTGCAAACACACAAAACTGGCATTTCGCGCACAAACAAGAAACTTCAACGATGTGCCCTTT
>OLQO01000107.1_pt1 | contig 85397 bp, 73 predicted proteins | sample 1672281 | NCBI WGS metagenome assembly OLQO01 (sample SAMEA3136667, study PRJEB25190) | human gut metagenome | biome: human gut; feature: human-associated habitat; material: faeces | place: Austria | collected 2013
TAAGAGCTTCTGCCCTTTCAGGGCGTGTGGGGCTTACTTGCGAAACTTGAATCAATTATATACATATATTTTTATTTTTTGCCCTTTTTCTTGTTTTTATCCTCTTTTTCCTTGTCCTTACTCTTTTTCTTAATACCCAGCAGGTCGCGAAGATTGAAGAAGTCTTTCTTCATGATGAGACCCACACCCTGGGTGTTCAGACTGTTGCGTGTGAAGTAGCGGTCGTTGGTCTGATTGTAGACGTGAATCGAGAGGTTGCCGTTAGGGAAGATGAGGTAACGCAGGTCGAAGTCGCCGATGAAGCTCTGTGTGGCGTTGGCGTTGTCGCGATAGCCAAACTGTCCGTTGAAGAGCAGACGGTTGTTGAGCAGTCGTCCGCTCAGAATGCCTTCGTACTCTGCATTGTTGAATCCCTCGTTGCCTGTCGAGATGTTGGCTCCGAAGTTCCAGTTGCTGCTGTTGACGAAGCTCGACAGCACGTTGTTGATCTGCTGAGAAATGGTTCCGCTCAGCAAACTCTGCATCGCCAGTGAGGTCTGACTCTGTTGAGATGCGTCCTCGCTTGTCTGGTTGTTCTTGGTCTGCGTGTAGAATCGTCCTATGCCGAGGAGGTAGAGCACCTGCTGGTTCATCTCTTCCTGCGAGTTGATGACAGAGTAAATCATCTGTTTGGCGTCACTGTTTACCGTTGGCAGGTCCATGGAGAAGTCTACCTTCGGAGCTCCTGGTGTGCCGGTGATGTCCATGAGGCAGTCTACACGGATGTTGTTGCTGGAGAAGGAGCGTCCGATGTTAAGATCGCTCAGCGGCACTCCGTTTACGGTGTATTTGGCCTGCAGATTGAGCGGAGCGTTATAGGGGTCGCCTCCGAAGGCGATAGTGCCTCCGGGCTGGAAGTCGAAGTCTTTCTTGATGATGTTCTGGATGGTGAGTTTATACTGTCCGTGATCCACCACGTAGTTGCCAAACATGTCGAGTCCGCCCTTGTTGTAGTAGTTGGCTCTGATCACTCCGTTGCCGTTGAGGGTGATGTAGTCGCCTGTCTGGTCGTCCATCATCAGCTTGAGTGTGAGGTTGGGGTTGGTGTTGACGAGGAAGTTGATGCGCATGTCCGACGAGAAGTCTGAGCTGCTGTCTTTCTTCTTGTCCTTGTCGCTGTCGGGCGAATAGGGTCTATAAAAATAAGGTGTGGCGTCGTTCCAGTGGATGAAACTTCCTGGGCTGATGGCGTCGGGGCTTGCCACATTGTAGACGAAGATGGAGTGGGGCTCTGGAGTCGCATCTATGTCGATGATCGTCTCGCCGCTCTTGCCGTGAATGCCCACGGTGCCGGTGGCGAAGACGGTTCCATAGAACGTGTCGTCGCCAAACTCGTGTGTGTCGAAGCCTAAGAAGTTGTTGGCGTCGATATCGAGGTCGTAGCTCAGGCGGGTGAGGTGCTTGTGGTGTATTCCTCCTCTGATGAGCGCAAAGTGGCTGTGCTTGCCGTTGTAGTGGCTGTCGTAGATGGAGTCGCCTTCAAACTGGATGTCGTCGGGAATGGCGTGAGCGCGCAGATGGTTGAAGGTGTAGTCGGTGCCGAGTTGTTTCATGTGCATCCTGCCGTGCGCCACGACGTCGCCCACGAGGTTGATGTTCTTCAGGTCGCCCACGACGTTGAGCTTGCCCTTGCACCATGCCTCCACATTGTTCAGGAAGCTGCCGCAGAAGTTCTCCATGAACTTCAGGCTTGTGTTGTGGGCCTCGATGCCCAGGTCTATGTAGTTGCGCTTGGGCGATACGTATCCGTTGATCACGGTGAGGTGCTCGGGTCCGTCCTCTGCCGTTGCGTCGATGTTGATTTGTCCTTCCTGGTTGTCGTAGGCTGCCTTGGCATGAAGGGTTCCCAAGGGGCCGTTCTCGAAGACAAAGTCCTTGACATCGAGGTTGGCGTAGGCCTCCGGAGTCTGGAAGATAGACTTCACCACGGCCTTGCCCGAAGCTTTTCCGGCAAAGTCGACCGAGTGGAAGTTGACCAGGTTGAGGATATAGGCTACGTCGACATCCTTCAGGTCGGCTACGATGGAGTCGGTGGCCTGGGGTGTGGCTTTTCCGTTGATGATGATGTGCTGGTCGCCATGCGAGAAGTTCAGCATGTCGACGGTCAGTTCATTCTTTCTGTATATGATGTCGGCAGGGTTGAGAAGCCATTTTTTCTCTCCGAGCATGATTTCTGAAGGGTTCACCGTGACGTGGACACCCGTAGCTCCGTTGTCGGAAGTGAAGAACTGTGTTCTGGCGTCAATCTTTCCCGTGATGGGCAGTTTGCTCGACTGGTTGGCATAATAGAGCAGGGTGGACAGGTTGTTGTCGGCTGCCGCTGCGCGTAGCCTGTAGACTGGAGTTTTCTCGTAGGGAAGTCCCTGGCTGATGCGTGCTTCCATCCTGAGTGAGTCGCCTATGGTGTTGAGCTCGATGTTGGCATCGTGGAATGCTGATCCATCCCAACTGAAGTTGGGCGCATTGATGTAAAGATTAACGTTCTTCTCGGCATCTGAGATGTTGCCGTTGATGTGTACGGGTAGGTTGAGCGACAGGGGCAGTCCGAACATGCGCTGCAGCACTTCGGCAGATGTGATGTTGGCCTGCAGGGTAAAGTCGTTGTAGCCCTTGGCTGCGTGCTTGCTGATTCCGGGAATGGTAGGCAGCTTATCGGCCACTAATCGCATGATGCTTCCATAGATTGTGGTCAGGTCGTATTGGCCACGTGCATAGAGACTTACGAAGGGCGCTTCTATGTCGAGATGACCTTCCTTGCCCTTGTTGTTGGCGCTGATGCTGATGTTGTCGAGACTGTAGGAAGGGTCGTGCATCTTCATGCCCAAGACTGTGGGACGGAGATGGTTGATGGCTGCATCGAGCGCATACAGGCGCGAACCTAACTGGTAGTCGCCCTTGACGGACAGGTTGACGTTAGGGTCGGCGATGGAGGCTGTCCCGCGGAGGGTCTTCATGTCGTAGTCGCCATCTATTTCGATGTTGTGGAAGTCGTAGTTGCCATAGTCAAATCGTGCTATGTTGCCTTTGGCAAAGATGTGCTTCATGGTGCCATGAGCGTCGATTTTGGCTACTACTGTTCCCAACTTGCGGTTGTCGAGAATGCGACCCAGGTTCACGCCACGAGTGTCAACAGAAGCCTTGATGCGGTCATCGTTTTTGACGGCCTGTAGGCTTATGTTGCCAGCATCGGTCTCTATGTTGCCCTTGGCAGAGAGAACCTTTTCATAGCCCTTGGCCTTGCCGGTAAGGTGGATGGTGTCCAAACGCTGGATTTCCTTTGGTATTTTCACCTTGCTGCCTAAGTTCTCGGCCAGGAATTCCACGCCGGCAGGGCTGAGGTTCAGGTTGGCGATGTCGGCATTCCAGGCTGGATGGCTGCTTGCATGGCTGTAGCTGCCCCTTGCCTGAAGATTGATGCTGCCGCTGCCTGTACGGAGGTTGAGCGAGGGGACGGATATTGACTTGGCTGTGCCCGAGAAACGGGAACTGACAAACACCGCATCGTCGAAATGGCGCAAAGCCGGCACCAGACTTGCCACGTCGGCAAAGGTGATCTTCGACTGTTGTATGCCTCCCTCGAAGCGCAGGCTCTCAGGAATGAATCTCTTGCCCTCAAAGCGATAAGTGGCCTTCAAGTCGTCGAGCACCAACTCGGAGCGTGGCATGAGCAGACGGAACTCCTTGAGTGTGGCTTTCTGCCTGTCGGCTTGCAGCTTGAAGTGAAGTGACTGTAGTTTGAAGCCTGATTCGTCCTTAAATGATAACTTCTTGAGCAACAGGTCGATGCTGTTGTCGGTTACATGATTTAACAGGATGTGTGACGAGAGTTCGCTTACCCTGATGTGCTGGGGCGAGAAGACGCCGCTGCGGGGAGCCACGTCGCGCTGGTTGTAGGCGATGGCACCTCGGCGGATGATGAGACTTCCGATGTGCAGGTCGAGAGGCTTGTGCTGGGTGGTGTCCTTGGAAGCCAACGAGTCGAGTACAAACTGGAAGTTGGCTGGGCTTTTGGCTGTCTGGCGGTAGAGGTTGGCACGCAGACCGAAGATTTGCGCAGACGAGACGGAAATTTTACCCTGTGTAGCAGCCATGTAGTCTATCTTGGCCGATAGACGGCTGGCATAAATGAGGCTGTCGCCCTGCTGGTCGTACATCATCACGTCGTCGATGATGATTCGGTTGAAGAAGCCCAGGTTGACTTTTCCTACTTCCACCTTGGTGCCGAATTTGTCGGCAAGAGCCTCTGCCACCTCCTTGCCCAAGAAGGTCTGTACTGATGGCAAGTGCATCAGTACGATGAGCAGCAAATAGAGGACGATAAGTGTCCAAATGATGCCGTTACATATATGTTTGAACTTCTTCAAATGTGAATATTTTTTGAAAATTGGTACAAAATTACATTATTTTTGCGTCAAAATCGAATAAAACTACAGAATTTCTTTTCCCACTCACATTTTTTTGCTATTTTTGCACCACTATTCAGCACTTTTAAAGGAAAATCAGTAATAAAAATACCATCAGCAGATTAAGAAATAGAAAGACGGCATCATCGCGCTTGCCGAACCATGCAAAAAGTGAGAATATAAAGTATAATAATTAAAATATAAAAAGTTTATGTAGTTATGGCAGATGTAATCAAGTTACGTAAAGGACTGGACATCAACCTGAAAGGCAAAGCCTCAATGGATGTGACGCTGCAGGTGAAGCAGGCAGAGGAGTATGCTCTCGTGCCTGATGCTTTCGTGGGCGTTACTCCTAAGGTGGTTGTGAAGGAAGGTGTTCATGTCAATTCGGGCGATGCGCTGTTTGTCAACAAAGCATGTCCTGAGGTGAAGTTTGCCTCGCCCGTGAGCGGTACTGTGACCGCCATAGAAAGAGGTGAGCGCAGAAAGGTGCTCTGTGTGAAGGTGAAAGCCGACGCTGAGCAGCAGGCTACCGATTTCGGTAAGAAGAATGTGGATGTTTTGGACGGAGAAGCTGTAAAGAATGCCTTGCTTGAGGCAGGTCTCTTCGGATACATCAACCAGTTGCCTTATGCTGTGTCCACTACTCCCGACACCAAGCCTAAGGCAATTTTTGTTTCTGCACTTCGCGACATGCCTTTGGCTTCTGACTTCGAGAAGGAACTCGAAGGGAATGAGGATGCTTTCCAGGCTGGTTTGACAGCCTTGAGCAAGGTGGCTAAAGTCTATTTGGGTGTTGGCATCAATCAGCACAGCCGTGCGCTTGAGGAGGCAAAGAATGTGGAGGTCAATGTGTTCGACGGTCCTTGTCCTGCTGGTAATGTAGGAGTACAGGTCAACCATATCGACCCGGTCAACAAGGGCGAGGTGGTATGGACAGTAGACCCATCGGCTATCATCTTCTTCGGTCGTCTTTTCCTTACTGGCAAGGTGGATCTTCGCAAGAAGGTGGCTGTGGCAGGAAGCGAGATAAAGACTCCCGGTTATGCTGAGGTCTTGGTAGGAACACCTTTGAGCGCATTTGTAGCCGACCAGTTGAAAGCTACTGAACATGTGCGACTCATCAATGGCAATCCTCTTACAGGCGTGCAGACTGATATGGCAGGCTTCGTAGGCGGACATACATCTGAGATAACTGCCATCCCTGAGGGCGACGACAAAGACGAGATGCTGGGCTGGATTCTTCCACGTACCAGTCAGTTCTCTACATCACGTTCTTATTTCTCCTGGCTCTTTGGCAAGAAGAAGGAGTACGACCTGGATGCCCGTGTGAAGGGTGGCGAGCGCCACATGATCATGAGTGGTGAGTACGACAAGGTGTTGCCAATGGACATCTTTGGAGAGTACCTCATCAAGGCCATCATTACCGGCGACATCGACAAGCAGGAGCAGCTCGGAATCTATGAGGTGAGTCCTGAGGACTTTGCCGTAGCTGAGTTTGTAGACAGTTCTAAGCTCGAGCTCCAGAAGATTGTACGCGATGGCTTGAACACCTTGCGTAAGGAGAATGCTTAATTGTAATAATGAATAAAAAAATGAGTGCATTAAGAAATTATCTCAACAAGATAAAGCCCAACTTCCAGAAGGGAGGTAAGCTTCATGCCTTCGAGAGTGTCTTTGATGGCTTCGAGAGTTTCCTGTACGTGCCTAACACGACAGCGAAGAGCGGAGCCCACATTCACGACGCCATTGACTCGAAGCGCATCATGAGCTTTGTGGTAATCGCCCTGATTCCTGCTTTGCTCTTCGGTATGTATAATGTGGGTTACCAGAACTATCAGGCAGCGGGAACATTGGAAACAGCCAGTTTCCTCGAGGTTTTCGGTTTCGGATTCTTGGCTGTCCTTCCTAAGTTGCTCGTCAGCTACATTGTGGGTCTCGGCATTGAGTTTGCCTGGGCACAGTGGAAGCACGAGGAAATCCAGGAAGGCTATCTCGTCAGCGGTATCATCATCCCATTGATCATTCCTGTCACTACACCGCTCTGGATGCTCGCCTTGGCTTGCGCCTTTGCTGTTATCTTCTGCAAGGAGATCTTCGGTGGTACGGGTATGAATATCTTCAATGTGGCTGTAGGTGCCCGTATGTTCCTCTTCTTCTCATATCCATTGGCTATGAGTGGTGATAAGGTTTGGATTGCCAAGGATGCTATCTTCGGTCTCGGCAACACCTTGACAGACCCAGACGGATTCACAGCGGCTACTCCGCTCGGACAGTTGGCTCAGAACATTACGCCTACAGCTAATCTCAGCGATGCCATCACAGGTTTCATCCCTGGCTGTATCGGTGAGACATCCGTCATCGCCATCGCCATCGGTGCCGTTATCCTTCTTTGGACTGGTATTGCATCTTGGAAGACCATGGGCTCTGTATTCGCAGGCGGTATCGTGATGGCGCTTATCTTCCAGGCGCTCGGTATGACTCCTATCGCCTGGTACGAGCACATCGTCCTGGGTGGTTTCTGCTTCGGTGCCGTATTCATGGCTACCGACCCTGTCACCTCAGCCCGTACCGAGAAGGGCAAGTACCTCTATGGATTCTTCATCGGAGCCATCGCTGTCATCGTGCGTGTGATGAACCCAGGTTATCCAGAGGGTATGATGCTCGCCATCTTCTTCGGCAATATGTTTGCTCCACTCATCGACTACATTGTAGTACAGAGCAACATCTCTCGCCGTGCTAAACGTGCTATTAAATAATGTAAGGAGGAATGTAGATATGAAGACAAATTCAAATTGCTATACTATTATCTATTCGGTTATCATCGTAGTAATCGTGGCATTCCTGCTCGCGTTCGTGTCTTCTTCGCTGAAGCCAACACAGGATGCTAACGTGGCGCTGGATACTCAGAAGCAGATTCTGAACTCACTCAACCTCCGTGACCTCGACAATGCAACTGCTGCAGCTAAATATAAAGAGGTGGTAAAGGCTGAGAAGGAGAAGGACGGCATGAAGTATTACGAGTGCGAGATTGATGGTCAGAAGAAGACTGTATATTCTGTAAAGGGTATGGGTCTCTGGGGCGGCATTTCAGGCTTCATCGCCGTAGATGCCGATAACAATACCATCTATGGAGTATATTTCAATCATGAGGGCGAGACTGCCGGTCTGGGTGCCGAAATCAAGGATAACCTGAAGTGGCAGCAGAAGTTCCAAGGCAAGAAGATTCACAAGGATGGAGTAGAGGGCATCGCTCTTGGCGTGGAGAAAGATGCTCCTGCCGGTGACCCTAACAATGTGGACGCCGTGACAGGTGCTACATTGACATCCGACGGTGTGGACGCCATGCTCAAGGAAGGACTTGCTAAATTCATTAAATAATCAAGCGAAATTATGGCATTATTTAGTAAACAAAATAAAGAGGCATTCATCAAGCCATTGAACGGCGACAACCCTGTGCTCGTTCAGGTGCTTGGTATCTGTAGTGCCTTGGCTGTCACTTCACAGTTGAAGCCAGCCATTGTGATGGGACTTGCCGTTACCATTATCACGGCATTCTCCAACGTGATTATTTCTATCATCCGCAACACCATTCCTCAGCGAATACGTATCATCGTACAGCTGGTGGTGGTTGCTGCCCTGGTAACTATCGTGAGCCAGGTGCTGAAGGCTTTCGCCTACGACGTGAGCGTGCAGCTCTCTGTGTATGTGGGTCTGATCATCACCAACTGTATCCTGATGGGTCGTTTGGAGGCATTCGCCATGATGAACAAGCCTTGGCCTTCATTCCTCGATGGTGTAGGTAATGGTTTGGGTTACGCCCTCATCCTTGTGATTGTGGGTGCAGTTCGTGAACTCCTGGGCCGCGGATCATTGCTCGGTTTCCAGCTGATTCCTGAGGGAGCTTACAACTTCGGATATGTTAACAACGGTATGATGACCATGCCTGCCATGGCGCTGATTCTCGTTGGATGTGTAATCTGGGTACATCGTGCCTTTATTTATAAGGAGGAAAAGTAAGATGGAGCACGCTATTAGTTTGTTTTTCCGTTCGATTTTCGTCGACAACATGATCTTCGCCTACTTCTTGGGTATGTGCTCTTATCTGGCAGTTTCCAAGAATGTGAAGACCTCTTTGGGCTTGGGATTGGCTGTAACCTTTGTGTTGCTCATCACCGTGCCTGTTGATTATCTTTTGCAGACCAAGGTGCTCAGCGCTGACGGAATTCTTGGTGTGGATCTCACTTATTTGAGCTTCATCCTCTTCATCGCCGTCATCGCCGGTATTGTGCAGTTGGTCGAGATGGTGGTAGAGAAGTTCTCGCCCTCGCTCTATGCAGCCTTGGGTATCTTCCTGCCTTTGATAGCCGTAAACTGTGCCATCATGGGTGCATCGCTCTTCATGCAGCAGCGCATCCTGATGGATCCTGCCAATACTCAGGCCATCACATCGGTATGGGACAGCATCGTATATGCAGTAGGTTCCGGTCTCGGCTGGACACTTGCCATCGTTCTGATGGGAGCTATCCGCGAGAAAATGCAGTATTGCGACGTGCCAAAGCCTCTGCAGGGACTCGGCATTACATTTATCACAGTTGGCCTCATGGCAATGGCTATGCTTTGCTTCTCAGGCTTGAAAATCTAAAAAAGGAGGACTTTAGATATGGGTAATACATCATTTATATTGGCCAGTATAGGAGTTTTCCTTGTAGTGATTCTCCTGCTGGTAATCATTTTGCTTGTGGCAAAGAAATACCTCAGCCCAAGCGGAAATGTGAATATTGAAATCAACGGCGACAAGACCATCAACGTGCCTCAGGGCAGCAGTTTGATGACTACGCTGAATGAGAACGGCATCTTCCTGCCTTCTGCCTGTGGCGGTAAGGCAAGCTGTGGCCAGTGCAAGGTTCAGGTGCTCGAGGGCGGCGGCGAGATTCTCGATTCTGAGAAGCCTCACTTCACCCGCAAGCAGATTAAGGACCACTGGCGTCTGGGATGTCAGTGCAAGGTGAAGGGCGACCTGAAGATCAAGGTGCCTGAGAGTGTGATGGGCGTGAAAGAGTGGGAGTGCGAGGTCATCTCGAACAAGAACGTCTCCAGCTTTATCAAGGAGTTCAAGGTGGCTCTGCCTCCAGGCGAGCACATGGACTTCGTTCCAGGTTCTTATGCTCAGATCAAGATACCTGCATACGACTGCATCGATTACGACAAGGACTTCGACAAGGATCTCATCGGCGAGGAGTACATCGGAGCATGGAAGAAGTTCAACATCTTCTCTCTGAAGGCTCACAATCCAGAGCCTACCGTTCGTGCTTACTCTATGGCGAACTATCCTGACGAGGGTGATATCATCACCTTGACTGTTCGTATCGCCACAACACCATTCCTGCCACGTCCACAGGTAGGATTCCAGAATGTACCAACAGGTATTGCTTCATCTTACATCTTCTCGCTGAAGCCAGGCGACAAGGTAATGATGAGTGGTCCTTATGGTGACTTCCATCCTAACTTCACCTCAGGCAAGGAGATGATCTGGATTGGTGGTGGTGCCGGTATGGCTCCTTTGCGTGCGCAGATTATGCACATGACCAAGACCCTGCACACCACCGACCGTGAGCTCCACTTCTTCTACGGAGCCCGTGCGTTGGGTGAGGCCTTCTTCCTCGAGGACTTCTGGGAGCTTGAGAAGGAATTCCCTAATTTCCACTTCCATCTTTCACTCGACCGCAAGGACCCAGTGGCAGATGCTCAGGGCGTGAAGTACTACGAGGGATTTGCTGTCAACTGCATCCGTGATACCTATTTGAAGGATCACGAGGCTCCTGAGGATTGCGAGTACTATCTCTGCGGACCTCCAATGCTGATCAAGACTGTTACTGATTATCTCGACAGTCTCGGCGTAGACCAGGAAAGTATCATGTATGATAACTTCGGATAAAGCAAACAAGCATTAGTATATAGGTAATAAGCCTATAGGTAATAAACAATACAAAGCCGCTGAATTTCAGCGGCTTTGTTGCGTTTTGTAGGAGTGGTGTTAACAGCCAGGCTCTTACTCCCTTTGTTTCTTATTCTTTCCCTATTTCTTCCACTTCTTGTCTTTCTTTAAATTCTTTAACTACAACGAGTGCGATTATTCATCAAAAAAATGTACCTTTGCTGAAGTTTTCGCATATAAAAATGGATGGAGGGTGTCGTGAGACTGTACTCCATCTTTCATTTAGCCAAATGGCTTATGCTTTTTAGGTATTAATCGTAAAAAAATAAATAAAATGAAGATACAACCTGAAGAACAATATAAGTTTTTGAAAATATCCTTGCCCGATGGCGTTTCTGCCAACGAGCATTCGGTGCTGTTGCATGCCTGCTGTGCTCCCTGTTCGGCAGCCATCGTGGAGTGTATGTTGCGCAACGGTATACGCCCTACCGTATATTTTTCCAATTCCAATATCTATCCTCAACAGGAGTTTGATATTCGAAAGCATGAACTTATCCGCTTTCTGCAACAGCAGGATGTGCCCTACGTGGAAGACGAGTACGACCATGCTGACTGGAAAAAGGCTATAGCCGGACTGGAGAATGAGCCGGAAAGAGGATCACGCTGTTCGGTGTGTTTCCAGTATCGGTTGCATCATGCAGCCTGCTATGCCCAGGCGCATGGTTTCAAGTGGCTTACTACTACGTTGGCTTCCTCGCGCTGGAAGAACATCCGACAGATAGATACAGCGGGAATGGTGGCAGTGAGCGACTGTCCCGACGTGGAATGGTGGAGTCAGAACTGGCGAAAAGGTGGTTTACAATTAAGGCGCAGCGAGCTGCTGCGCCTCAATGAGTTTTATAATCAGTTGTATTGTGGCTGCGAGTTCAGTCTTGCCGCTTCGAAAGCGATGCGGAATCAGGACGAGTGATTCTTCTGACAGCCATTCATGAAAAGCTGTTTATGACAAGCCGGTAATCTCGCCATTCACCACGTCGATGCGCTCAGCTTGTGGTGACTTGGGGAGTCCGGGCATGCGCATGATAGGGCCTGCAATGACTACTATCATCTCGGCACCCATGTTCAGGGTAATGTCTCTTACGTGAAGCTCGAAACCCTCGGTAGGTCCATAAGCCTTGGCGTCGGTAGAGAAACTATACTGAGTCTTAGCAATGCAGATAGGGAAGTGGGCTACACCCAGCTTCTTGATCTCTTCGATCATGGCCTGGGCCGATTCGCTTAGTGTCACGCTGCCTGCGCCATACAGACGGAATGCCACGTCCTCTATCTTTTGCAGGACAGGCTCATCGTCGTTGTAGGTCAACTGCAATGGGGCTGAAGGACGCTCGTCGATGGTCTTCACTACCAGCTCTGCCAGTTTCATGGCTCCCTTGCCGCCTTCTGCAAAGGCGCTGTTTACGGCAAAACCGCAGCCCATTTCCTCGCAATGCTTGCGAAGTACCTCTATCTCTTCATCTGTATCCGTAGCAAACTTGTTGAATGCAATCACTACAGTCTGACCGAAGCTTTGCATGTTGCGCACGTGCTTGTCGAGGTTCCAGTATCCATTCTCCATTCCCTGGATGTTAGGCTTCTTGATGTCTTCGAGAGCCACACCGCCATGCATTTTGAGAGCTTGTAAGGTTACAACCACTATGGTAAGCGCTGGTTGTAGACCTGCTTTACGGCACTTGATATTGAAGAACTTCTCCGCACCTAAGTCGGCACCAAATCCTGCCTCAGTAATCGCATAGTCACCATATTCGAGTGCCGCAGCTGTAGCCATTACCGAGTTGCAGCCATGAGCAATATTGGCGAAAGGTCCACAGTGGACAAAGGCCGGAGTTCCCTCGGTGGTCTGTACCAGGTTAGGACTCAAGGCATCGAGCAGCAAGGCGACAATACTTCCGCCTACGCCCATGTCTTTCACTCTGAAAGGTTTGTCGTCCTCGGTAATGCCGAGCAGAATATTGTCTATGCGACGGCGAAGGTCGTCCAAACTTGTCGCAAAGCACATAATCGCCATGATCTCAGAGGCTGGAGTGATGTCGAAACCTGTCCGAGTCTCTATGCCGTTCTTTTCGCCTAAGCCCGTGATAATCTGTCTCAAGCCACGGTCGTTGATGTCCATGACACGGCGCCAAAGTATTTTCTTCAGTTTGAAACCTTCTGCCTCGTGCTGGAAACGATAGTTGTCCAACAGGGCTGATATCATGTTGTTGGCTGCTGTGATGGCATGGAAGTCGCCAGTAAAGTGAAGGTTGATCTTGTCCATTGGCAATACCTGAGCATAGCCGCCACCTGCAGCTCCACCCTTCATGCCGAAGCAAGGTCCTAAGGATGGCTCACGAAGTGCCAATACAGCCTTCTTGCCAATCTTGTGCATTCCTAATGCCAAGCCTACAGACACGGTAGTCTTACCGTTGCCTGCCTTCGTAGGACTGATGGCTGTAACGAGGATAAGATGATGGTTCTTAAACTTTTTCTTGTCAATAATGTTGGTAGAAATCTTGGCTATGTATCGGCCGTAGTTCTCAACCAGGTTCTCGTTGATTCCCAATTCGGTTGCTATGTCGTTGATGGGACGTAGTTTTACCGATTTGGCTATTTCTATATCTGTCAGCATAAGAATAATATGTTTTTGTTGCAAAGGTACTCAAAATAATTGATATAAAATCAAGATGTTCGCGAAATAATTCAATAAAGGTTGAAAGAAGGATATAAAAGTATGAAAAATAAACATAAATCTCTGATTTGACTTCTTTTATTTCTGAATTTAATTGTATCTTTGCAGAAAATTAGCTGTATTAACATGAAATCGAGTAATCATACCGTATTGTTTATTTGTTTGGGTAATATTTGCCGTTCGCCTGCTGCCGAAGGCATCATGAAAGCCAAGGTGGAGGAGAAAGGACTGGCCAGTCAGTTCTATATTGATTCTGCTGCCATTGGTCCTTGGCACGTAGGGCAGTTGCCCGACAGTCGTATGCGCCGTTGTGGTGCCGCTCATGGCTATTGTTTCGACAGTCATGCCCGACAGTTTGATAAATCCGACTTTGCCAAGTTCGACTACATAGTGGTAATGGATAATGATAATTATCGTGCCATCACGCGAATGGCCTCTTCGGATGAAGAACGTGAAAAGGTGGTTTGTATGGCAAGTTACCTGCGTCAGCATCGCGATTATACCACTGTTCCTGATCCATATTATGGTGATGAATCTGATTTTGAACTTGTCATCACTCTTTTAGAGGATGCTCTTGAGGGACTGATAGAAGAAATCATAACAAGGTAAAACATATAAATAACTCAACTTTCGCGAGTTTTATAAATTCTCAACTTTCACGAGTTCAATAAATAATGTAATAAACACATAGTAAGGTAAAAATGCAAGAATTATTGTTTTTAGGCGGATTTATTGTCTTCATTGTATCCATACTGTTGGTAGACATGCTTGCTATCGACCGTAAGGCACATGTGGTGTCTATCAAGGAGGCAGGAATCTGGACTGGGGTTTGGATCATCCTGGCATTGGGTTTCTCGGTATTCCTGTGGTTTCATGGCGACATGGTACACGGAATTCACGATTTCAACGATCTTCAGGCTGTAGCTACGCGTTATGCCTCTCATCTTCAGTTGAACCCGGATGACTTCGAGGGTAGTCTGCATCAGTATCGCAAGTACATGACCATTGCCTATATTTCTGGTTATCTGATAGAAAAGACGTTGTCGGTAGACAACCTGTTTGTGATGATGATGATCTTCACTGCATTTGGTGTCGACAAGAAACAATATCAGCATGTGCTCAACTGGGGCATCATGGGCGCTATTGTGCTTCGCTTTGTCTTCATCTTCTTAGGAGCTGCCATTATCAGCCGTTTTGACTGGGTGTTGTTGGTCTTCGGTGTGTTGCTTATGTATAGCGGAATCAAGATGTATCTCGACCGCAACAAGGAGGCTCATGTCGATACTGCCAATCATCCTGTGGTAAAGTTCTGCTCTAAGTATTTCCACTTAAAGCCATTGGTAATCACCGTGTTGGTGATAGAGTTCAGCGATTTGATTTTCGCTTTCGACAGTATTCCTGCTGTGTTCTCTGTGTCGCTCGATCCTTATGTAGTATTCTTCTCCAACATCTTTGCCATTCTTGGTTTGCGAGCCATGTTCTTCCTCTTGGCAGCTGTGGCCGACAGGTTCAGATATCTGAAGACGGGTGTTTGTTTCCTGTTGCTGTTTATCGGTTTGAAGCTGCTCGTTCACGAATACTTTGAGATTGATGCTGTGGCTTCGCTGCTCATCATCCTGGCAGTTATCGTGATAAGTATAGGAGCTTCGCTGGTTTTTCCTCAGAAAAAGAAATAATAGGGGCTTGTATCTCAACGTGATGGTTTTCGTTTTCGAGATTCGAGTTCTCTCTATACACAAAAATCGCTGCTTTCAACGTTGAAAGCAGCGATTTTTGTTTTCTTTACTTCGTCTCCTGTTCTTCCTGCATGTCGAGGAATTGGTTGTCCTTGTCGTAGAATTCGTACTGAAGGAAAGCCAGTTTCTGAGAAGGAACGACTTTGATTCCGAATCCATACTTAAATTGCCACTTCAGGCGAAGGGAAACGAAACCCTTGTTGATGAATGCGGCAACATAAGGATTGACATACAGCGTGAACTTCTTGACGCCAATCTTGTTGACCAGTTGGTCGATTTTTCTTTCCAGTTGATCGGTAAACAGAATGCTCGACTTCACCTTGCCAGTACCGAAACAGGTAGGGCAGGTTTCCTCTACATTCACATCCATGGCAGGTCTTACACGCTGGCGTGTAATCTGCATCAGTCCGAACTTGCTCAGAGGCAGAATGTTGTGCTTGGCACGATCCTTCTGCATGTTCTTGCACATACGCTCGTAGAGCATCTGTCGGTCTTCTGCCAGATTCATGTCGATGAAATCGACAACAATGATGCCTCCCATGTCTCGCAACCTCAACTGTCTTGCCAGTTCGTCGGCAGCACCCAGGTTTACATCAAGGGCGTTAGCCTCCTGACCTTTTTCTCTGGTGCGGTTGCCGCTGTTGACATCCACTACATGCAGCGCCTCGGTGTGCTCGATAATAAGATAAGCTCCGTGCTTATAGTTGACCACACGTCCGAAGCCAGACTTAATCTGCTTTGTAATGTTGAAGTTGTCGAAGATAGGTACCTTTCCTGTATAGAGCTTCACGATGTTTGCCTTGTCTGGTGCAATGAGTGAAACGTAATGCTTCACCTCCTTCATCACATCCTCGTCGTTGACAAAGATGTTTTCGTAAGAAGGATTGAACAAGTCGCGAAGCAGGGCAACAGCTCTGCCGGTTTCCTCGAAGACGAGCTGTGGTCTCTTTTGAGTTTTCTGTACCTTGGCGATTGCATCCTCCCATCGCTTCACCAAGACTTTCAATTCGGCATCAAGTTCAGCCACCCTTTTGCCTTCAGCCACCGTGCGGACGATTACTCCGCAGTTTTTGGGCTTGATGCTGTGGATGAGCTGCTTGAGTCGGGTACGTTCCTCACCGCTCTTAATCTTTGACGAAACAGAAACTTTGTCACCGAATGGCATGAGTACCAAGTAACGTCCGGCAAAAGAGATTTCGCCTGTCAGTCTTGGTCCCTTGGTTGAAATGGGTTCTTTTACGATTTGCACCAGCACTTCCTGTCCAGTCTTCAGAATGTTCTGGATGCTTCCGTCCTTTTCGAGGTCGGGCTGCTTGCTGGCTTTAGAGAATGGGAAAAGTTTCTTTCTGTCGCTCTGTACTTGTTTAAGGTACTTCTGGTAAGAATTAAAATGACTTCCTAAATCAAGATAATGAAGAAAGGCGTCGCGCTCATAACCTACATCCACAAAGCATGCGTTAAGACCTGGCATCAGTTTCTTTACTTTTGCTATGTAGATGTTGCCCACAGAGAATGAAGCCTCACGGGGTTCGTTCTGGTATTCCACCAGCTGTTTGTCCTCCATGAGCGCTATTGAAATATCCTTCTGTTGGACATCAATTACAACTTCGCTTGTCATAGTCTTCAATTTCTTAAAATGTAAGTGAATAAAAAAGGGCATGTCAAACTTTTTTAAGCTGACATGCCCCCTCAGCCAGAAAAGACTGAGAGCAAGGATTTACTTGCTCTTATGTCTATTCTTACGTAATCTCTTTTTACGCTTGTGAGTAGCCATCTTGTGGCCCTTCTTTTTCTTTCCGTTTGGCATGATTTTAAAATTTTAAAATATTGTTATTATATAATGTTGTTTCCTTAATAATCTTTCGACTTGCAGCTCTTTCGTCTTGCTGTGTCTCTTGGATTGAGGGTCGTGTAGATTAGCCCTTCATCTCTTCAACGAAGCTCTTGGCTGGCTTGAAGCAAGGCAGGTCGTGAGCTGGGATGGTGATAGTAGTGTTTTTGGAGATGTTGCGGGCTGTCTTAGCTGCTCTGCGCTTGATGTTAAAGCTGCCGAAGCCACGAAGGTATACATTCTCCTTCTTCTTGAGAAGGCTCTCCTTAACTGCGTCCATGAACGCTTCTACCACAATACCTACTTCTTTCTTTGGCATTCCAGTGGCCAAAGACACCTCGTTGACGATATCTGCTTTTGTCATTTTCCTATTGTTTTTTTCTGTTTTTACGATGTTTTATCTTGAATTCGGTGTGCAAAGATACAAGTTTTTTGCGATATAACAAAATTGTTAGCACTTTTTTTGAAAAAATAATGCCCTAAGTATTTGCGTATAAGGTTTTTATTGCGTATTTTTGTACCGAAAATAGCAAAAATGGAAAAACTGAGATATTATATATTGATTCTATGCCTGTGCCTGTCGGTCTCTTTTGCTGGGGCTTCGAAGGTATGGAACGCTAAGAATATACCTGTACCATACCTGCAGAACTCGACGCAGTATGTGTCTGACCCTGATCATTATATAGACAAACAGGCGCTTGATTCTGCCAATTTCTACTTGGATAAGCTCAACAAGGAGTGCAGGGTACAGAATGTGTTTGTCATTGTGGGCAAAGTGGAAAATGGCGATGCCTTCCGTGTGGCTCAAGATTTGGGCAATGACTACGGTGTGGGAGACAAGAAGACACGTCGTGGTTTGGTGGTGGTTGTGGCAGTCGAAGACCATAAGTACTTCATTGCTCCCGGTATGGGACTTGAGGGTGAGTTGACGGATGTCGACTGTGATGATATCGCCAGGGCTTGTATTGTTCCCAACATGAAAAAGAATATGCCTGCCGAGGCTGTAGTAGCTACGAGCCGTGCTATATATAATAAGGTGAAGAGCGGCAAGACGGGAATTTCGGATATTGATGACGGTACGATAGGCGAGGACGACTGGGTTCTTGTCGTGATTCTGCTTGTTGTCTTCTTCGGTATTCCTGTGTATATGTTGGTACGTTATTTGCTGGAAGTGTTTGGAGTCATTAAGCCCGACACAAGTCAGCGGAATAAGAATAAGCGCTCCTCCCGCCGACATGATGACGACTTTTTCCCGCCTTTCTTTTTCGGAGGAGGCGGAGGCTCTTCGGGTGGCGGCTTCTCTGGAGGCTCCTTTGGCGGAGGTTCCTTTGGCGGAGGAGGAGCCGGCGGAGGATGGTAAGTCTGGGATGTTTGGAAGTACTTGTCGGGTCGTCTATTAAGAGCAGGCTCGGTCGTCTATTAAGAGCAGGCTCCGTCGTCTATTAAGAACAGGCTCGGTCGTCTATTAAGGGTAAACAGCGTCTTTTATGCATTCCATTTTACGCAATTTGAATTTAGATAAACAGTTATTAAAATAGAATAGAAAATTATGAAGAAAACAGGTTGGATTATTGTAGCAGTAATTGTAGTATTAGTGCTTTGGTTGTTTAGTGGTTACAATGGTATGGTAAGTTCTCAGGAGGAAGTTACCACCGAGCTTGCCAATGTACAGACTCAGTATCAGCGTCGTGCCGACATGATGCCTCAGCTGGCGAAGATAGTGAAGGCTTATGCCAAGCATGAGCGCGAAACCTTCGAGCAGGTGACAAAGGCCCGTGCTGCCGTGGGACAGGTGAAGCTTGACGCTAATAATCTGACCGAGGCTAACCTGAAGCAGTTTACAGCTGCTCAGGGTGAGTTGACCAACGCTTTCTCCAAGCTCATGTTGGTGGCAGAAAGATATCCTGAGCTCAAGGCAAGCGAGAATTTCAAGTCGCTACAGATACAGGAGGAAGGCACTGAGAACCGTATCAGCGAGGCCCGTCGCAAGTACAATGAGGCCGTGCAGTCATACAACGTGAAGGTGCGTCGCATGCCCAATGCTATTATCGCCGGTTTGTTCGGTTTTGATACCATGCCGAAGTTCGAGGCTGCTGCCGGTAGTGAAAAAGCACCAGACTTGGATATTTAATCAGCACATAATGCTTTGTTTTTCAAAAATTCTTTGTAACTTTGCAGAGATTTTAGAAATTAAGGTATAAAAGATATGAAACAGACCAAGATTGTTGCATCCATCAGCGACCGCCGCTGCGATCAGGACTTTATCCGCAAGTTGTTTTTTGCGGGCATGAATGTGGTTCGTATGAACACCGCTCATGCCTCAGAAGAAGGAATCCGCACCATTGTCAATAATGTAAGAGCTGTATCTCCCCATATCGGAATTCTGATAGACACCAAGGGTCCTGAGGTTCGTACCACAGGAGTCAAGGAGCCTATACATTATAATATAGGTGATGTGGTGAAGATTTTTGGCCGTCCAGAGATGGAGACTTCTCATGATATTGTCAACCTCAGCTATCCCAATATTACCGATGACGTGAAGGTAGGCGACGACCTGCTCTTCGACGATGGCGAGTTGGATATGAAGGTGATTGAGAATACCGGTCCCATGCTGGTGGCTCAGGTGCAGAACGAAGGAACTCTGGGTGCTCACAAGAGTGTCAATGTTCCTGGCGAGCACATCGATCTTCCTGCGCTTACCGAGAAGGACCGCAGGAATATTCTCTTGGCCATCGAGCTTGACATCGACTTCATCGCCCATTCATTTGTGCGTAGTGCTGCCGATGTGAAGGCCGTTCAGGACATTCTGGACGAGCATCATAGCGACATCAAGATCATCTCGAAGATAGAGAATCAGGAAGGTGTCGATAACATCGACGAGATTATCGAGGCTTCTTATGGTATCATGATTGCCCGTGGTGATTTGGGTATTGAGGTGCCTATTGAGAAAATTCCTGGTATTCAGCGTCGCATCATCGACAAGTGCATCAAGGCCAAGAAGCCTGTTATCGTGGCAACACAGATGCTTCATACGATGATTCACAACCCTCGTCCTACTCGTGCCGAGGTGACAGATATTGCCAATGCCATCTTCTATCGTACCGATGCCTTGATGCTTAGTGGCGAGACAGCCAGCGGAAAATATCCACTCGAGGCTGTACAGACCATGGCACGTATTGCAGAACAGGCCGAGAAGGACAAATCGCCCGTCAACGATATTGACCCAATGGAGGAGGGCGATATTGACCAGAAACTCTTCCTGGCCCATGCAGCCATTGAGGCCACCCAGAAGTTGGGTGTTAAGGGAATCATTACCGATGGCGAGACGGGTCAGACAGCCCGCGATCTGGCAGCCTTCCGTGGTCCAAACCCAGTGCTGGCCATCTGCTATAAGGAGAAACTTCAGCGCTGGCTCAACCTGAGTTATGGTGTTATCCCAATCGTGCAGAAGGATCAGATTTCTACCAAGGCCATGTTTACAGCCGCTGTACGTATGCTTCGTCAGAAGGGCTATCTGGAGGCAGATGACAAGATTGCCTATTTGAGCGGTAGCTTCGGTGAAGGTGGTGGAACAACCTTTGTTGAGATCAATAAGGTAAGAAAGATCTTCGACAACAGTTACAGTTTCAACCTTCCTTCCAACGGAATAGAGGATAAATAGCTCAACTTTCGTCTTTGATGAGGAAATTTTAAGCCATCAAAGCTTTCGCATCTTTCCTCAGTGGAGCTCGGATAAGTAAAGATGTCGTGCAAAAATGCGCCGTTTTTTACAATTTGTTGACTAAACATTTGTACATTTAAGAAAAATGACGTATTTTTGCACACAAAACTATAAACGAATTGCCGATAATGAAAAAACTGTTATTAGTTGTAGTAGTAGCTTCTACTATGATTTTGGCACTTAGCGGTTGCCAAAGTGCTAAGCAAGTGGCTTATTTTCAGAATATAGATTCTCTCAATTTGAGCGCATCGAGAATGTTGTATGATGCTAAAATTATGCCAAAAGACCAATTGTCGATTATCGTAAAAGCGGTTAACGAGGATTTGGCAGAGCCATTCAATCTATATTCTAAGTCTATGATGTCTTCTTCACAAAACCAGAATCTTCAATATTACTTGGTTGACAATGAAGGCTACATAGATTTTCCTGTTGTCGGCAAGATTCATGTAGTGGGCTTGACTGGAAGAGAATGCGAGAATTTGGTGAAATCTAAAATCCAGCCATATTTCAAGGATGGTGAAGTTCCGACGGTAACAGTACGTATGGCGAGTTTCCACGTCGTTGTAACAGGCGAAGTGGGAAGCCCGGGTGTCGTTACAGTACCAAACGAGAAGATGAGCATAGTAGAGGCGTTGGCACAAAGCGGCGACTTAGGCTTGCAGGGTAAACGCAAGAATATTCTGCTTATCCGCGAGGATGCAACTGGCAAAAAGGAAGCGCACCGATTGGATATGACAGATGCCAACCTCATCAATTCTCCTTATTTCTATTTGCAGCAGAACGACATCGTATATGTAGAACCTAATGGAGCCAAGAAAGGTACCGCAGGCCTGAGCAACTCTGTTACATTCTGGATAGGATTGGTTTCCTCAATTTTATCTTTGGCTACACTTACTGTCAGTTTGTGTAAGTAAGGACAAACTTAATTATGAATTTCAATTATATTAAAATATGTGTGGTATCGTAGGATATTTGGGTAAGGGACAGGCTTATCCAGCCCTTATCAAGGGACTCAAACGATTGGAATATCGTGGTTACGACTCGGCTGGTGTAGCTCTTATCAGCGAGGACGGATCACTTAATGTATATAAGGCAAAGGGAAAAGTTGCCGACCTGGAAGCTTACTGTGCCGACAAGGACGTGAGTGGTTCGGTAGGCATTGCCCATACCCGTTGGGCTACCCACGGTGAGCCATCATCAGTCAATGCTCACCCTCACTATTCTTCCTCAAAGAATCTTGCCATCATCCACAACGGCATTATTGAGAATTATGCCGCCATCAAGAAAAACCTGATAGCAAAGGGAGTTGAGTTTAAGAGCGATACCGATACTGAGGTGTTGGTACAGCTTATAGAATATATCCAGATTACAAAGAAACTCGACCTGCTGACAGCAGTACAGGTGGCTCTTCGCCAGGTTATCGGTGCTTATGCCATAGCCTTGCTCGACAAGAATGAACCCAACCAGATTATTGCCGCACGCAAGCAAAGTCCCCTCGTTGTAGGTATTGGCAAGGAAGGAGAGTTCTATCTCGGTTCAGACGCCACACCTATTATAGAATATACCGACAAGGTGGTTTATCTGGAAGATGGCAACATCGCCATCATGCGTCTGGGCGAGGAACTTCAGGTTACCAATATCCAGAACGTGAAGCTGAATCCAGAGATTCAGACTGTCGACATGGACTTGGGTCAGATAGAGAAGGGTGGATTCCCTCACTTCATGCTGAAGGAAATCTTCGAGCAGCCAGAGTGTCTGCGCAACTGTATGCGTGGCCGTGTGGTAAACCGTACGGTAGAAACCCGCGTGATGACCGATGGCGACGAAGCCACAACCAAGAAAGAGACAGAGATGGGCGTAGTGCTCAGCTCTATTACCGACCATCGTCAGCAGTTGCTCAATGCCAAGCGCTTTATTATCGTAGCTTGTGGAACCTCATGGCATGCAGGTTTGATAGGCAAGCAGATGATAGAGAACTATTGTCGTGTGCCAGTAGAGGTAGAGTATGCTTCCGAATTCCGTTACCGCAACCCTGTGGTGACCAGTGACGATGTGGTGATAGCTATTTCTCAGAGTGGCGAGACTGCCGATACCTTGGCTGCCATCAAGTTGGCCAAGGAGAAGGGAGCTTTCATCTATGGCATCTGTAACTCTATCGGCTCCAGCATTGCCCGCGAGACTGATACAGGAACTTACATTCACGTAGGTCCTGAAATCGGTGTGGCATCAACCAAGGCCTTCACCGGTCAGGTGACAGTACTTACCCTTCTTGCATTGGCCATTGGTAATGAGAAGGGAACCATCAGCGCCGACGAGTACCAGAACATTACAGAACAACTTTGGAACATCCCGGAGAAGATGAAGGAAGTGCTGAAGTTGAACAACAAGATAGCCGACCTTAGCCGCACATTCACCTATGCGCGCAACTTTATCTATCTGGGTCGTGGCTTCCAGTATCCTGTGGCTTTGGAAGGAGCCTTGAAGTTGAAGGAAATCAGCTATATCCATGCAGAAGGTTATCCTGCTGCAGAAATGAAGCATGGTCCTATCGCTCTTATTGACAGCGATATGCCAGTAGTAGTTATTGCTACACACAACTTCATGTACGAGAAGGTACTCTCCAACATTCAGGAGGTAAAGGCTCGTAATGGACGTGTCATTGCTATTGTCAGCAAGGGCGACGAAACCATTTCCAAGATTGCCGATGAAGTCATCGAACTGCCTGAGACTTTGGAGTGCTTAGAGCCATTATTGGCTACTATCCCTCTTCAGCTCTTGGCGTATCATGTTGCCGTTTGCAAGGGTAAGGATGTTGATCAGCCAAGAAACTTAGCTAAGTCAGTTACAGTCGAATGATATAATTAAGGGAATCGTCATTTATTGACGTTTCCCTTTTTTTATAGAGGGAGGACGCTGCAAATGAAGAATGACAAATAAAGGAGGACTAATGAATGAGGGGAGGAAGAACGATGAGTGAAGATAGAAGGAGGAAGACTATCAACGAAATAAATTTAACTATAAGATATCAAGGATAATAAGCGAGATGGAACCATTAAAACATGAATGCGGCGTGGCAATGATCAGATTGCTCAAGCCTTTATCGTATTACCAGCAGAAGTACGGCACATGGATGTACGCACTCAACAAGCTCTATCTGATGATGGAGAAGCAGCACAACCGTGGCCAGGAAGGAGCAGGTATGGCCTGTGTCAAGTTGGGTGGAAAGCCCGGACATGAATACATGTTCCGTGAAAGGGCAGAGGGCAAGAATGCCGTTACAGAGATTTTCGGCAAGGCTAATGCCAACTTCAAGAACCTGACACCCGAGCAGCTTGCCGACGCTCAGTATGCCAAGGAAGAGCTCCCCTTTGCTGGCGAGCTCTATATGGGCCACCTGCGCTATAGCACCACGGGAAAGAGTGGCATACAGTATGTGCACCCTTTCCTGCGCCGCAACAACTGGAAGGCAAAGAACCTCTGTCTTTGTGGCAACTTCAACATGACCAATGTGGATGAGATTTTTCAGGAGCTTACACGTCAGGGCCAAAGCCCACGCATCTACAGCGATACCTACATCATGCTCGAACTCATGGGCCATCGTCTGGATCGTGAGGTGGAGCGCAACTTCATTGCTGCCAAGGCGATGGAGATGCAGAATACCGACATCACCAACTATATAGAAGACCACGTGAAGATGAGCAACGTGCTCAAGACAACGATGAAAGACTTCGACGGTGGCTATGTAGTCTGTGGTATTACCGGTTCGGGCGAGATGTTCTCTATGCGCGATCCCTGGGGCATCCGTCCTGCTTTTTACTATAAGAACGACGAGATTGTAGTTGTGGCAAGCGAGCGCCCTGTGTTGCAGACCACCTTCGACCTGGAGGCAGAGGAAGTGCAGGAACTCATGCCGGGTATGGCGCTTCTTGTCAAGAAGAACGGCGAATGCACCATCGAGCGCATCATGGATCAGAAGGGAGATTCAGCCTGCTCGTTCGAGCGCATCTACTTCAGTCGCGGTTCCGACAAGGATATTTATCAGGAGCGCAAGCAGTTGGGCGAGCAGTTGACCCAGCCTATTCTGAAGGCCGTCGATTATGATGTGGACCACACCGTGTTCAGCTACATTCCGAATACTGCCGAAGTGGCTTACTATGGCATGCTGAGCGGATTCAAGAAATATCTCAACGAAACCAAGATAGAGCAGATAGCCAATCTCGACCATGTTCCTTCGAAAGAAGAACTCAACGAAATCCTCGGCGACTTTGTTCGCTCTGAGAAGATAGCCTGGAAAGATATCAAACTTCGTACCTTCATAACAGAGGGCAACAGCCGTAACGACCTGGCGAGCCACGTGTACGATGTAACCTACGGAAGCATCGAACCTAAGGTGGACAACCTGGTCATCATCGACGACAGCATTGTTCGAGGAACTACCTTGAAGGAGAGTATTCTCCGCATCCTCGACCGTCTGCATCCTAAGAAGATTGTCGTTGTGTCGAGTGCTCCACAGATACGCTATCCCGACTATTACGGCATCGATATGGCCCGACTGGAAGAGTTCTGTGTGTTCCGTGCTGCCATCCAGTTGCTGAAAGAACGCAAGATGAGCGACATCATCGAACAGACCTACGAGGCTTGTAAGGCCGAGCTGCTGAAGCCAAAGGAAGAGCAGATCAATCCTGTGCGTGCCATCTACAAGCCATTCACCACCGAGGAGTTGAACGAGAAGATAGTAGAGATGCTAAGACCAGAGGGCATGACGACTCCTATCCAACTTGTGTTCCAGAGCATTGAAGGACTGCACGAGGCCATACCCAACCACAAGGGCGACTGGTACTTTACAGGCCGTTATCCCACTCCCGGCGGCACCAAGCTTTGCAACCAGTCTTTCGTGAACTACATAGAGAATGTTTATCATAAATAAGTGAAGAACAAAGAGTGGAGAATTCATTTGTTCTAATGAGTATGAAATAAAGAAAAAGAATAGCAGATATGAAAAATGTAACCTTAGTTTTGAGCGATGGAACCCAATTCCATGGCAAATCTTTCGGATATGATGCCCCCGTAGCAGGCGAGGTTGTGTTCAACACAGCCATGATGGGCTATCCCGAGAGCTTGACCGACCCTTCTTATGCCGGTCAGTTGATGACACTTACTTACCCACTTGTAGGCAACTATGGTGTGCCACCATTCACTTTCGAGAAAAACGGTTTGCCAACCTTCATGGAGAGTGACAAGATTTATGCTTCTGCCATCATTGTGAGCGATTACAGCGAGCAGTACAGCCACTGGAATGCAGTGGAAAGCCTTGCCGACTGGTTGAAGCGTGAGAAGGTACCCGGCATTACGGGCATCGACACACGTCAGTTGACTAAGGTGCTTCGTGAGCATGGTGTGATGATGGGTAAGATCATTTTCGACGATGAGCCCGACAACATCCCTGAGGCTAACTATGAGGGAGTAAACTTTGTAGACCAGGTGAGCTGCAAGGAGATTATCCGCTACAACGAGGGAGCCGGCAAGAAGGTGGTACTGGTCGACTGTGGTGTGAAGGCCAACATCATCCGTTGTCTCATCAACAGAGGTGTAGAGGTGATTCGCGTGCCATGGAACTATGATTATACCGATATGGACTTTGATGGTTTGTTCTTGGCCAACGGACCTGGCGACCCTGATATGTGCGAGGATGCTGTCAATATCATCCGCAAGCAGATCAGCCAGAGCCGCAAGCCTATCTGTGGTATCTGTATGGGTAATCAGTTGCTTTCCAAGGCAGCCGGTGCTACTATCTACAAGTTGAAGTATGGTCACCGCTCACACAACCAGCCAGTACGCATGGTAGGAACCAACAACTGCTATATCACCTCTCAGAACCACGGTTATGCCGTTGATGCCAAGACATTGGGCAACGATTGGGAGGAACTCTTTGTAAATATGAATGATGGCTCCAATGAGGGTATCCGCCACAAGGTGAACCCTTGGTTCTCAAGCCAGTTCCACCCAGAGGCTTGCTCAGGCCCTGTGGATACAGAGTTCATGTTTGATAAGTTTGTAGAAACACTTAAATAATTAGGAAAAAAATGAAAGACGAAAATATTAAGAAAGTGCTCCTCTTGGGTTCAGGAGCCTTGAAGATAGGTGAGGCAGGCGAGTTCGACTACTCTGGTTCGCAGGCATTGAAGGCATTGCGCGAGGAAGGTATCGAGACCGTGCTCATCAACCCTAATATTGCAACCGTACAGACTTCGGAAGGCGTTGCCGACCAGATTTACTTCCTGCCTGTGCAGCCCTACTTCGTAGAGCGTGTCATCCAGAAGGAGAATCCAGACGGAATCCTCCTTAGTTTCGGTGGTCAGACTGCCCTCAACTGTGGTGTCGAGCTTTATCGTCAGGGTATCTTGGAGAAATATAACGTCAAGGTGCTGGGTACTCCTGTACAGGCCATCATGGATACCGAGGACCGCGAGCTCTTTGTCGAGAAGCTTGATGAAATCAACGTGAAGACCATCAAGAGCGAGGCTTGCGAGAACATCGAGCAGACCCGCAAGGCTGCTGCCGAGTTGGGTTATCCTGTCATCATCCGTGCTGCCTATGCCTTGGGTGGACTTGGTTCTGGTTTCGCCGACAACGAGGAGGAACTGAACAAACTCGCCGAGAAAGCTTTCTCTTTCTCTCCACAGGTATTGGTAGAGAAGAGTTTGAAGGGATGGAAGGAGATAGAGTACGAGGTGGTTCGCGACCGCTACGACAACTGTATTACCGTCTGCAACATGGAGAACTTTGACCCACTGGGAATCCATACCGGCGAGAGTATCGTCATCGCTCCTTCTCAGACCTTGAGCAATTCGGAGTATCATAAGCTTCGTGCCCTTGCCATCAAGATTATCCGTCACATCGGAATCGTGGGCGAGTGTAACGTGCAGTATGCCTTCGACCCTAAGAGCGAGGACTATCGTGTCATCGAGGTGAATGCCCGCCTGAGCCGTTCTTCTGCCTTGGCTTCCAAGGCTACAGGTTATCCTTTGGCTTTTGTGGCTGCCAAGCTCGGTATGGGTTACGGTCTGTTCGAGTTGAAGAACTCTGTAACCAAGACCACTTCTGCCTTCTTTGAGCCTGCATTGGACTACGTGGTTTGTAAGATTCCTCGTTGGGATTTGTCCAAGTTCCGTGGCGTAGACAAGGAGTTGGGTTCATCTATGAAGTCAGTAGGTGAGGTGATGGCTATCGGCCGCAACTTCGAGGAGGCCATTCAGAAGGGTCTTCGTATGATAGGTCAGGGCATGCACGGCTTCGTAGAGAACAAGGAGCTTGAGATTGATGATATCGATGCAGCCCTGAAGGAGCCAACAGATAAACGTGTGTTCGTGATTTCCAAGGCCATGCACAAGGGATATACTGTTGACCAGATTCATGAACTCACCAAGATTGACAAGTGGTTCCTCGAGAAACTGAAGCACATCATCGATATCGACGAGGCGATGAAGAAGTGCAACATCAATACTCTGGACAAGGAACTCCTGCGTACCGCCAAGGTCTATGGATTTACCGATTTCCAGATTGCGCGTGCCGTGGGTCTTGAACAGGAGTTGGGCAACATGGCTAAGGCCGGTCTTACCGTCCGCAGCCTTCGTAAGAACTATGGCATCCTTCCTGTAGTGAAGCAGATAGACACCCTGGCTGCAGAGTATCCAGCACAGACCAACTACCTCTATGTAACCTACGCAGGTGTGAAGAGCGACATCACCTTCGAGAACGACCATCGTTCCATCATCGTGCTCGGTTCAGGTGCTTACCGCATCGGTTCTTCTGTAGAGTTCGACTGGTGTGGTGTTCAGGCATTGAATACGATTCGCAAGGAAGGTTGGCGCTCAGTGATGATCAACTACAACCCAGAGACCGTATCTACAGACTACGATATGTGCGACCGTCTTTACTTCGACGAGCTCACCTTCGAGCGTGTCATGGATATCATCGAGATGGAACAGCCTCATGGCGTTATCGTATCAACGGGTGGCCAGATACCAAACAACCTCGCAATGCGTCTTGACGCTCAGAATGTGCCTATTCTGGGTACTGCTGCCAAGGACATCGATAACGCTGAGGACCGTGCCAAGTTCTCTCAGATGCTGACCAACAACGGCATCAACCAGCCAGAGTGGAGCGCCTTGACCTCTATGGAGGATATCGACAAGTTTATCGAGCGTGTTGGTTTCCCTGTACTGGTACGTCCAAGCTACGTGCTCTCTGGTGCAGCGATGAATGTTTGCTCCAACGAGGACGAGTTGAAGCGCTTCCTGCAGTTGGCTGCCAACGTAAGCGAGGATCATCCTGTGGTAGTCAGCAAGTTTATTGAGCATGCCAAGGAGATTGAGATGGATGCCGTGGCTAAGAATGGCGAGGTGATAGCTTATGCCATTTCCGAGCACATCGAGTTTGCCGGTGTTCACTCAGGCGATGCTACCATCCAGTTCCCTCCTCAGAAGTTGTATGTAGAGACAGTTCGCCGTGTGAAGCGAGTAGGCCGTCAGATTGCCAAGGAACTTCATATCAACGGACCTTTCAACATTCAGTTTATGGCTCGCGACAATGATATTCTCGTTATCGAGTGTAACCTTCGTGCCAGCCGTTCGTTCCCATTCGTTAGTAAGGTATTGAAGATCAACCTCATCGAGTTGGCTACCCGCGTGATGCTCGGTTTGCCAGTAGAGAAGCCACACAAGAACCTCTTCGACCTCGACTATGTGGGTATCAAGGCCAGCCAGTTCAGCTTCAACCGCCTTCAGAAGGCCGACCCAGTATTGGGTGTGGACATGAGCAGTACGGGTGAGGTAGGTTGCTTGGGCGACGATACATCTACAGCCCTTCTGAAGAGTATGCTCTCAGTGGGTCATCGCATTCCTGCCAAGAACATCCTGCTGTCTACCGGTTCTGCCAAGCAGAAAGTTGATATGCTCGATGCAGCCCACATGCTCATCGACCACGGCTACAAGCTCTATGCTACTGGTGGTACCAGCAAGTTCCTCACCGAGAACGGCATTGAGAATACCCGTGTGCTCTGGCCTTCAGAGGAAGCTGAGGGTGGTGCTCCAAAGGCTTTGGAGATGCTCCACAATCACGAGATTGATATGGTGGTGAATATTCCGAAGAACTTGACCAGCAGCGAACTTTCCAATGGTTACAAGATTCGTCGTGCCGCCATCGACCTGAATGTGCCATTGATTACCAACAGCCGTCTGGCGAGTGCATTCATCTATGCATTCTGCACCACCAAGCTCGAGGATATCGACATCAAGGCTTGGGGCGAGTATAAGTAATGTTTAGTGTGTAGTGTTTAATTAGGCACTACACCTTATATCATATAACAAATCCCTGCTGTAGGAAAGGCTTCCTATGGCAGGGATTTTTGTTATTTGTATGACTATTTTTTGCACATATCCTCAGCTACCATCATAGCAACATTTTGCGTATTTGGAAGTTTGTACGGACGATTGCTCTGTGTTGTGGTAATGATATCATCACCAAGAACCGTCGCCATCTTTGCGATTGTAGCTAAAGTGAGATTATGTGTTCCACTCAGCCAACGGCTCACTTCTGTTTCTGTCTTGCCAAGAGCCTTTGCGAAATCACGCTGTTTCATATTTCGTTCCTGTAATAGTTCAAAGACTCTGTTGGCAATAGCAACGCATAAGTCGACTTGTTTGTTTGTATCCGCAGGAGTAGACTTGCGGATTTCATCCATCAGTTTATTTGTTTTCATATTAAATCCTCCTTGTTATAGTCGATATCTATAGTCAATTCAAGTGGTCCATGTAGATTTGTACCAATGATTGTTATGATTCTTCTATTTTCAAGTTTCTTTATAATAATGTCTATCGTACATCTTGGGCATATTGATCCTTATAGGTGAGAAGGAATTTTTCAAATTCGGTATATTCCTCACCCTCGAATCTTGGAGAATAAAGGCTGACTTTTTCTCCAGTTTCCAATAGCTCTATTAATAAGTTCTTTTCCATATAACTTATATTTTTGCTGCAAAGATAAACATAAAAGTTGATTTCTTCAAAGATTTTATGTTAAACTTTACTTTTATGTTTAAATTGCAGTTTTATTATCTCAAAAGATAAGTAGGATTTTAGGTTCGGTTTATGAAAAGTGAAGCCTGCCGGCAGTAATGCCGGCAGGCTTCTGCGTTTTTAGGGTAGGGTAGGATAGGATGTATGATATAGAATATCTTGCTTGTATCCGTAGAAATCATGCACATTGCAAGTACACAGGGGTAGTTACTGCTTCCTCAAACTATACTTGCCGTGCTTGTCGAACACGAGCCAATAGAGCACAGGCAGGATGGTGGCGATGAGTACCATCGAGATAAGCGTACCGAAGAAGATAACGGCTCCCATTGGCGACCACAGCGTATTGTTCTCTACCATCATAGGCAGTACGCCTACCGAGGCGGCTGCCGATGTAAGGAAGATAGGGCGCATGCGGCGCTCGCCAGCCTGGAAGGCGGCTTCCTTTACCGATAACCCCTTGTCGCGGCGCAGTTCCTCGGCATAGTCGAGCATGATGATGCCGTTTCTTACCAGGATACCCATCAGGCTCACAATGCCCAATATGCAGGTAAGACTCACGTCGAAACCCGTAACCAGAAGGCCTATCGCTGCACCGAAGATGCAGAGCGACATGGACGAGAGATTCACCAGTGCCAGACTGATGCGCTTGAAATGGAAGAGCAGGATGAAGAAGATGATCAAGGCTGCTATCATCACGCCCGATGTAACCTGAGGAAGGGTTTCGGCATCCTTTTCTGCCATACCGCCAATCTCCCAATCAAGACTGGAATCTAGCGGGAGTTTGGATACTTCCTGCTTCAGTTCGTTGGCCAATCGGTTGGCATTGAATCCCCTTAAAGGTTCACCTATGATAGAGATGGTACGCACGCCGTTTCTGCGTATGATGCTGCCGTCGTGCCAGTCGGGCGAAATCTTAGCCAGCTGGCGGAGTGGAACGCTCGATGTTCCTCCCATCACGGGGATGTATTCATTGGCAAGGTCGCTGTCGTTTTCCGATTTCAGAACCATCTTCACCGGATAGTCGCCTTCCCAAAGGGTGGTCATCGGGATGCCATCGCCAAAATGAATGGCAAGGTCGGCAGAGAGTATGGTCTTGTTCAAACCCAGCCGGTTGGCCTCGGTGGCATCTGGAGTTACCCTGATGCCAGGCTGGGGCTCTTCGTAGTTGGTACGAATCAGGTTGATGCCTTCTATCTTGTGCATGCAGACTTCTATCTTCCTGGCGGCAGCCTTCAGGTCGCCCATGCTGTCGCCGCTCACTCTTACTTCGATAGGGTAGGTGGCGTTGTTGTAATCCATCTGCTTGAAGCGGATGTAGCAGTCGGGAAAATAGTTGGAGTATCGGTCGGCATATCGGTCGAGTACCTCTTCTGTGGCATCGTTATCTACCGTATTCACGATAAACTGTGCAAAGTTCTCACCGCCAATCTGTGGCGCATAGGTGGTGTGGAAACGGGGTGAACCCTGACCAATAAACGTGGTTACGGCTGTTACCTGCGGGTCGCGCTGCAGAATGTGGGCCATAGAATCTGCCACCTGTGCGGTTCTTGCAGCGGTGGTTCCGCTAGGCAGATAGAACTCTACGGCAAACTGGTTTCTCTCGGCGATAGGCATCATTCTCTGCGGAAGATGTACGAAGATGATGGCTCCGGTGCTCACCAGCATGATGCCCACAGCGAGGGTGGTGCGTGGAAAGGCGAAACAGCGTTTCAGCAACCAGGTGTACCCCATCTGCAGATAGTCGAGCGGCTTTTTGCGGGCGTTGGGCTTGTGCTGGCTGCTGATGCCCTGGTGAATCACCATATACTGTAAATAAGGTGTGAGCAGCAGCGAAACCATGAGCGAGATGCTCAGGATGATGAACATGGCCCAGGGGAATGATTTTACGAAATCGCCCATGTCGCCATGCATGGTAAAGAGGAATGGGAAGAAGGTGAGCGAGATACTGAGCGTGGCAGAAAGCACCGACATGAAGAACTCTCTAGGAGCGGCGATGGCTGCATGCCAGCGCGACATGCCATGGCCCAGCTTCTCCATGTAGTTGTCGATGATAACCACGGAATCATCTACCACCATACCCAGTGTTACGATGAGGGCAGCCAGTGTAACGGTGTTCAGCTCCATGCCGAAAAGATAGAATATGCCCACCGACGAGAAGATGGTGATAGGGATGCTGAGGGCTGATACCTCTGCCACGCGGCGCGGCATGAGCAGGATGACCACGATGATGACGGAGATGACCGATATGAGCAGCTCGCGCAGGAAGTTAAGTACCGATTCGCTTACCACCTTGCTCTGGTCGGTAATGGTATTGATGTGTACATCGTCTGGCAGGGACTGTTCAAAATCATCCATCATCTTGTGTACGTCTCTTCCCATCTTCACAATGTCGTTTCCCGGTCGCATTTCAATGGATAGGAGCACGCATTTGTTGCCGTTGCTCTTGATGTATTTATTCAGTTTCGGATATTCTCTTTTAATCTGTGCGATGTCCTTCAGGCGCACGATGTTGCCCTTGGGGTCGGAATATACGATTTGTTCTGCCACATCCCGCTCGTTGTTGTAGGAGTCGGTGATGTGGATGGGCAGGTTGAGGTTGCCCATCTCCAGGTTTCCGCTCATGGTGGTGAAGCCCTGTTGGGCAAGGTTGTTCAGAATCTTATAGGGGCCGATACCGTATTTGGCCAGTTTGTTCTGGTCCAGGCAGATGCTTATCTGTTCGTTTTCCAGTCCGTAGGTTCGCAGGTTCGAGATGGCATCAATGCGGCGCAGTCTGTCTTTCAGCTGGTCTATGTATGTATTCAGTTCCCGATAGGTTTTCTGCTTGCTTTCCATCGTAATGAGCAGGGCAGAGGTATCGGCGATGTCATCCACAGCCTGCAGGGCAAGAACACCCGTAGGAAGGGAGCTCTTGAAGGCCTGCAGGCCATGCTTGAACTTGCTCCAGAAGGCATCCCGGTCCTCCACGTCGCCGTTGAGTTCCAGGAACACGATCAGCATGCCGTCCTTGCTTTGGGTATAGGTCTTTTTCTTGTTCACCTCCTTGTATCCGAAGATGAAGTTTTCCAGCGGTTTAGCCACCCGTTCTTCCACCTCTTCGGATGTAGCGCCCGGATATACGGCTACGCAGGCACCCTGCCTGATGGTGAATTGCGGCATCTCCTGCTTGGGCATGATGCAGATGCCGAGTATGCCTAGAAATACGAGCATGCCCATCAGAAGCATCACGATGTTGTGATTGCACATCGCTGACTCGATGAACGAGCGCTTGATGATGCGGTTGGGCTTCCTGGTGATGCGTGCCTTGATGTGGTCGCGAAGGGCGGTGTCTCTCTCCGGCTTTTTGGAATCCTCCGGTTTGTTTGTCTCTAGCCTTGTCTCTTGATTCATATCTTTTCCCTCCACTTTTTTATCGGTTATCGCTTTTTGCTGTATCTACATTCATTCCTTCCGAAACTTTCTGCTGGCCATTGATGATAACCTGGTCGCCAGCCTTCAGTCCCGAAAGGATGACGATGCCGTCGCCTTCGAAATCGCCGGTAGTTACGGGTTGCTGATGTGCCTTTCCGTTTACCACGGTCCATACGAATCGGGAGTTATCTACATCCAGTTCAATGCTTTGTGGCGGAACGGTGATGTGGGATGGGGTAACAGCGCTACCCTGCACCTGGGCGTTGCATACCATGCCTGGGAGCAGACGGCCCTGCGGATTGGTGATGCCCACCTTGACATCGTAGGTATGCGAGATGGGGTTGGCATCGATGCCTTTTTCTGAAATCGTTCCCCGGAAAATGGCACCCGAAAGAGCGGCTACCGTCAGTTTAACCTTGTCGCCCACGTGCAGATGAGATATTTCAGCTTCGGGTACGGATACCTTGGCGTTGACTTGTGCCACATTGGCGAGTTTCAGCACAGGCTGTCCAGGGAGCACGTAGGTTCCCAAGTCCACGTTCTTGGCAGCGATGACGCCTGCAAAAGGAGCTGTGAGGGTAGAGTGGGAGAGTTGCTGGCGGGCGATGCTTTCAGCCGCCTTTGCCTGTTCCAGTTTGCTTTCTATCTCCACCCATTTCATATCCGAGATGGTTCCCGACTGGTGCAGGGGCAGGAATCTTCTGTAGGCATCCTGCGCCTGTTTCAGGGTGGTGAGTGTTGCCCGGTGAGCCTCCTTCACGGTGGTAGGGTTGATGGTGGCGAGCAGCTGTCCCTTGCTCACTCTATCTCCTTCTTCCACCCGTATGGAAGTGATGTTCCCGGCTATCTCGAAGCTGAGTGTAGATCCCATCTTTTCCTCGATGGTTCCCACATAGTCTTTCGTTCCCCCCAGGTTTGTATTCCCCACGGAGATAGTCTCAACTTTCACGTTTTTCTTCTCTAGCTTGCTGGATTTTTCGGTGCATCCCGCCAGCATCATACAGCTGATAATGAATGCGACAAGCCATCCCGTTATAACATCTTTCTGTTTCATATTGATTACATTTTGTTGTTTTTTGAAAAGATAATGCAAAGGTATGAATTTTAGCTGAATGCATAGGAAACATAGGATTAAAAAAGATAAAAAAACAGTTCTTCTTCTTCTTCTACTACGATTTCAACGCCGTTCATAGTTTCAATTTCAGATGGAAATCTCATCATGATTGTTGTAGTGATCGTGGCTGTGATTATCATAGTGTTCATCCTTGTGATGATACGCGACTACCGTCTCTATTATTCTCCTTCATACCGGCCACAGTGCCAACAAAGCCTGAGGAATTTTTGATATTGATATAGAGGAACCGGCACATATATATATGTATATATATGAGAACCGGCACAAAAAAAGGGCTAGCCCATTACCAGGACTAGCCCTCCGTTTTAATTATTTTCTAGGGTGCAATGAAATGTCATCCCGAAAGCTGCTTAGCACGTTATGAGTGATTACTTTACCTCAATGTGCTTAACATCGTCTTTCTTCTCCTCCTTGGCTACCTTAGGAATCTCAATCTTCAAGACACCATCGCTGACCTCAGCAGAAATCTTCTCGTGGTTGGCATCCTCAGGTAAAGCATAACTCTGAGAGTAGCTGCTGTAAGAGAATTCACGACGCAGGTAATGCTCTTCCTTCTTTTCCTCCTTCTTCTCGTTCTTGTTCTCGATAGATACATTCAGATAGCCATCCTTGTCGATGTTCATCTTAACCATATCCTTCTTCAAGCCAGGAGCTGCAATCTCCATTGTGTAAGCTGTAGCATCCTCTTTTACGTTAACAGCAGGAGCTGTGGCGTTCATGTGTGGCATCAATTCGGTATCAAAGAAGTTGTCATTAAACCAACTGTTCAACCAATTTGAAACACTGTTATTTCTACGAGCTAACAACATAATGTAAAACCTCCAAATTATATTTTTCTCGTCCTCTCTTCGCCTTCCGGTTCTGTCGGGATTTCTAATTGTTTATTAATTTATCCTTTTTCTTAATGAACGCTTCGGCTTTCAGGACTCAAGGATTTCGAGAAACCCTCAAATGCCATTGCTTAGGGTTCTTAACGTTCCCATTGCCCTTTCGGCTTCCGCTTTCATCTTATGTATTAGCAAGTTATGTGCCAGATGAATTTTTATATCAGGAGTGAACGGTTTTTGCCAGAATTGGCAATAAATGCTGCAAAAGTGGCATGAAAGTATAATTAATTTAATCATTTCTGCCAAAATATTCCGTTTTCCCTCCTCAGTCATTCCCGTCTGTTGCTTGAAGAACGAATGTATGTTAAACTTTTAATGAGAATACTTTTTCAAGTGAACTCTATCCTTTCAAGTCCTTATCCACCATGGCGCAGACACAAGAGTCTGACCATACATTCTCTGCCGTCTCTACCATGTCGATAATGGTATAGATTGGCAGGATGATACCCATGATGCCGATAGGAGCATTGATGCCGGACATCAGAGATAGGGTCAGAAAATAACATCCCATCGGCACTCCTGCATTACCCACTGCTGAGATAACTGAAATGAAGAGCCAGAGAATCATCGTAGTCCAAGGTAAAGGCATTCCTCCATTCTGCATCAGGAATAAGGAGGTTACGAGGATAAAGGCAGCGCAACCATTCATGTTGATGGTAGTACAGATAGGCAATACGAAGCGGGAAACCTGATTGGAAACTCCCAGTCTATCTTCTGCTGTCTGCATCGTTACCGGCAACGTAGCAGCCGAACTCTTTGTAAACAGAGCCATCAATACTGCCGGCATCATCTTGCCCAGTGTACGCACAGGGTTCAAGCCTCTTGCCAAGAGGAAGAGCGGGAGGATGATGAAGAATTGAATGACATTACCTCCCAGGATAACAGCTACGTACTTTCCTAGAGAAGCCATCACGATACCCGCAGAGAACTGGGCTGAGAGTTGTGCTGCAAAGGCAACGATACCCAGGGGCAAAGCCCAGATTAATCCATGAATCAGCATGAAAAGCAGATCCTGTAATCCAAACAATCCCTTCATCACGACTTCTTTCTTATCGCTTGATGGCATTTTGGTTAAAGCAATACCAGCAGCTGCCGCCAAAATCAGGATGGAGAGTACATTTCCTTCGGCAAACGGCTTGATGATGTTGTTGGGTATTACTCCAAGAATATGGTCATAATAGCTGGTTTCTCCCAGCTTTTGGGGAACATCTGCCATACCGCTCTGCACCAAGGCTGTAGGTAAATTGCCTGGAGAAACGATGTTGTAGAGCACCAGTCCCACTGCTGCAGCTGCTATCGTCGTGAGTAGGGTGTAGGTGATGGCGTGGCGGAATATCTTACCGGTATCTGCCTGGTTGCCCAAGGATGCCAGGGTTGTGATGACTGCCAAGGCTATGGTTGGTACTGCTAGAAGTTGGAATAAGCGGGTATAGACCGTGGCGATGAAATTCATCAGTCCATCCAGCCAGCTGATGCCGAACATACCTAAGACTGCGCCTACTATCAAAGCGCCAATCCATAGTGCCAACTGCCGGGTTTGCTTATTCTTCACTCCTTTTTGCTTACTGCTGCCGGCATTGCTATCCGGCTGTCTATTTCCCATATCATTTATTGTTTTTCCCATGATTTTAAATTATTATTTTTTTAGACAAAAGTATTCTCCTTATTCCAGCCCCCACATATCATTCAGCATACTGATTGCTGACTCCGAGCGGAAAACATGGTCGCGGAAGGTGATGATGCCTTCGGGAGCAAGGTGGGCTTCGAAGGAATTCACCAGGAAATCTGCTTCGAGCAGAATACGATGGTCGAGGCTGGTTACATCCTTATAAGTATGATGGTGGGCAATGAGCCAGCAGATTCTATCTGTCTGCGCGGTTGTGAATCCATCAACTTCTGACAGTACTTTTCTTGCCTCATCAGGACCTAATTCTTCCTGATGCTTGCCATCGCAGTTGCCGTATTTGGCTTCTGAAACGTGAATGCCCACATCGTGAAGAATGGCAGCTGCCTCGAGCACGAAGAGGTCTTCCTGGTTCATTCCCTCTGCTATCGCAATCATACGGGCAAAGTCGTGTACCTTCACGAAATGCTGGATGCGTGGCGCATCGCCACCATCGTATTTTATCATCGCCCTCATCAGTTGGGCGAGTGTCAATTCCTTGTTTGTCATCATTTTATGTTTTAACCAATAAAAAGAATACTAATCGAAGAGCTTCTTCCAAATCCACAATACCGCTATGGCGCCGATGACGCAGAAGACGAAGTTGGTAAGATAACCCTTGCCAAACAGTTCTATGTTCAGCAGATTGCTGATGATGGCGCCGGCATAACTGCCCACAATACCTATGAATAGGTTCATACAACATCCTTTGCCTTCGCCGCTCATGATGCGGTTGGCAATATAGCCAATGAAAATTCCCGTAAGGATTGGCCACGCTGTGAAATCTGCAATGTGTTCTAACATACTCTTTTTCCCACTTCGTTCGTTTTGTTCTTTATTGATGGATGTAATCCAGAATCTGCTCTGCATGAATCTTGGTCTTAATCTCCTTTGGAGTGAAGATTTTCTCAATAATGCCTTCTTCGTTGACGAGATAAGTGGTGCGGAGGATTCCGATGGTCTTTCTGCCGCAGGTTACCTTCTCGCCCCAGCAGCCGAGTTCCTGCAAAAGGGTGGTCTCTGTATCGGCAATAAGCGGGAACTGCAGACCCTTGGTTTCTGCAAACTTCTTCTGCAGCGCCTGCTTGTCCTTGCTCACGCCGATAATCTCGTAACCGGCTGCTGCCAGTTCTTCCTTATGAGCCTGCAGCGAGCAGGCCTCGGCAGTGCATCCGCTGGTGTTAGCCTTCGGATAACTGTAGAGTACTATCTTGCGACCACGATAGTCGCTTGCCTTGATCTCACGTCCGTCCTGGTCAATGCCAAGAATCTCAGGTATTTTATCTCCTATATTCATAATCGTAATTGTTAATTTTGTTTTCTGTTCTTTTTATCACAAACTTTTGATGATAAATACAATGCATGGTTACGGCAATTTATTGCCTTGCCTTGACCACTTTTACAACAAAGGAAAATTTCTTGTTCTTTATAGGAAAGTAAGATGATTCTGTCATGGGCAGTGATATGTCTCGAATACAATATAGAGTTTCCACCTACCAAAGCCTCTGGATGACCGATACCTGTTCTTGGGTGATCCATGAGTTCATGATATATCTTTTTAATATTTTTTGAATAGCTTTGGATTGGATTTCTTCCATTTCTTGATGACATCTTCTGCACTCTTGGATGTAATGATTGTGTAAATCATAAACTCGCAAAGTAATTGTCTATATCATCATGCGATTTCAATGTGGTATATTGACCACAATGAATTTCCTCTCTCACCTTGTCAATCTTATCCTGCAAGTCGGGAGTAATGACATTTTCTTCCACAGTCTTGTCCTTTTTAATGACATCCGTGAGAATAGATTCCACGTAATTGTTAAGGCTGCAATTAGTAGCCTTAGCTCGTTCCTTTAGCTCCTCGAGAAGCTCTGATGGTAGCCTGAATGACGTAGGCACGCGTAATGTTGATGAGCTCATATTCTTCGTTTTAATTGTTATTTGTTGCAAAGATAATGCAAACAAGTGCAATGAAAGCTTGCTTTCAAATTGCCGAGTGCAGCTTATCTTCTGCAAAGATAATAAAAATGCTGGGAATCAAGGTGATTCTTATGATTTTTAACACTGATAATCATATTTATAGTCGCTCTTTATTCTTGCTTTTTTAGCATCACAATAATCACATCAAAGCAATTGCGACATTATGGAAAAGACCGTAGAATGGCAACTAAATGCTTTTTACGGGACTTCATTAGTTTTATATAACCATTAGCAATTGTAAAAGACTTTTTAAGATACCCTTATTTTTCTCATCGTTGTATACTTTAAGTATTTTCTGCAATCAACAAAAAATGATTCTACCTTTATGGCCAGATTGGCAAAAGTAAGAAGGGTGGCTGCAGCCTTGTAAAATAGCAAGTTTTTAAAGGCTGCAGAAGTATAAACTTTAACGAAGCGCTTTATTGAGGTCTAATGATGCGCTTCGTTAGGTGTTAATGATGCGCTTCTTTAAGGTGCAATGAAGCGCTTCTTTAAGTCATGTTGTTTCTCTATAAGCTATATCCTTGAAAATCAATAACTTTCGGCAAAGATTCAATAGGTTGAAAATGGGTTAGACACTATTTCTGCTACCTTTTCCAACCATTCTTTATCAATACTATCGAAGGTGTTGAGGTGTTCGCTGTCAATATGCGATAGAAACCTACCCACCAGAAATGAAAGGTATCCATGATGCATGCTGAAATATTTGCCATGTTGGCGATGATGTCGCTTTCGCCCTCTATGAGCGATTGAAGCTGAGGGAGGAGAGTGGCGTAAAGTTCTGCCTTCGTTTCTCCTTTTATTATAAGATGTTCTGCCATGATTAAAATGTCTTATCTTGTTGAAGCTTATGCAAAGTTACTGATTTTTCTAAAAATAGGGGGCTAAGAATGGGTTAAATCTTCTAAAAAAGTAAAGCCTATCCGCTAAGAAAAGTAGATGGTAAGCTGGCAAGTTCTCAATAAAAGTGCAAAAAACTAAGGGGCAGGCTTCATAATGATCAACTCATAGCCTGACTTCACTAAATTTTTCGTCCTAAAATTTGTGAATATCGAATTAAAATGTTATCTTTGCCATGTGTTTTTTTAAAATCTGATTATGGAATATCAATGGTTTGAAGAATTGCCATCGAGTTGTCCGCCATTTGACTCTGTTGAATGCAATGGCACTTATTTCCGTGTATCCTATGGAAATCCTGCGGAATCAGAGGACTTTTTCTCTCAAAAACGATTGGCACCAAATAAAGTTTTTAAAGGAGAAGGTATTGATGATTGTATAGTGAGAGCAGTATCTGTCTTTTCCTTATTGGAGGATGCAAAAAGACTATTGAAACTCCCAAAGTTCAAGCATGCCAATATAGCGGAGGTAAGCCTTCGGACTATGGATGGAAAAATTAAGAAGACATTCAAAAACTCTCATTATTCTTGGTGGAGAAGCAAAGCGTTTGATATTAAAAAGGCAAAAACAATAGAATTATGAATATGAAACAATCCAAGCTAAAAGTAGATAGCATACTGGAGTACTACGACAATCCTCAATTGCTAACCGCAAGGGATTGTTTTGATACGTTGTATTTGTGTTTGCTGTATGAAGATACTCCCGAATGCAAATATACGGCAATTCGTATTTCCAGTAAGAGATTGCAGGATTTCTGCATGGGAAAGAAAGATCTGCGCTCCTTGTTCTTGTCTCCTGAAGGAGATAAGGCGTACTTTAATGTGAGAGGGGCTGATAATCACCTTGTGCTGGATTTGAAAATCAATACTACAATACCTGAAGATCGTTTGCCAAATGAAGGTTATTATCTGGAAACTTCAGGTAAGGAAAGCATTGTTGTTAATATCCCAGTTAAAGATAAAGGTCTGTTTACTGAAATAGTCAGAAAGTTTGGTTGGGCTTGTATGTAGTTGTATAGAAGTGTATTGCATTTTGTCAAACCATTATAAATAAAACATTTATGTGCAACGATAAAAAAGCAATAAAGGAAATGCGGGCAAACGATATGACTCCGGCTTTTCCTACGCATCCTGGAGATGTTCTGAAGAATGAGATAGAATATCGTGGAATTTCTCAGCGACAGTTGGCGGAGGAAATGGGGATTGCCTATTCTGCTCTGAATGAAATTCTGAATGCTCGTCGTCCAGTAACGGAAAAAACTGCCCTGCTCTTTGAGGCTGCACTTGGAGTGAATGCTGAGCCTTTGTTGAAAATGCAGATGAGATATAATCTGCAATCAACAAAAAATGATTCTACCTTTATGGCCAGATTGGCAAAAGTTAGAAGGGTGGCTGCAGCCTTGTAAAAAGAAGGCCTGCAGTTTTTATTCCAGTCCACACATATCATTCAGCATTCTGATTGCTGATTCCGAGCGGAATACGTGATTGCGGAAGGTGAATTATAAGTATGGTGATGCGCGATGAGCCAGCAGATGTTTTAACCAATAAAAAGAATACTAATTCCAAATCCACAATACCGCTATGGCGCCAATGACGCAGAAAATGAAGTTGGTAAGATAACCCTTGCCAAACAATTCAATGTTCAGTAGATTGCTGATAATGGCACAGGCATATACGTTAAGCTCCCAGTAGGAAGGTTAATCCGCTGATTCCGATATAGGCATAGATGATGTATTTGAGCAGGGAGCCGCTGAGATGCCTGAATACCCAGGAGCCTATCAGGTTGCCAATGAAGACTCCGGCTATTCCGTAGATATAACCTATGGAGACCGTGGTGGTGAAGAAACCATTGTAGGCTCTTGCCAGTGTCATCATCAGATTGCCTGCCAGGAAATAGGTCTGCGTCATCGCCAGATAGCGATCCTTGTCTGGCTCAGAACTGACGAAATAGAGTACGGCTGGTGGTCCCTGCATTCCGAAGAATCCTCCCATCAGTCCGCTCAATGTTCCTGCCGTAACCTGCACAGGCAGCGTTGTCTTTACCTTGATGCGCTTGCTGAAGAAGGCGAAGTAGATGCTCACAATGATCAGTGTAATGCCTAACAATATGTTCAGAATATGATATTCCATTCGCCGGAGCACGAAGATGGCTCCGATGGAGATGATGATGAAGGTGAACAGAATGGGCAGCAGCCGCCTCCAGGTGATGTACTTGTATTTCTGAATAACGATGATCAGGGAGGTGGTCATCGCCAGAATGCCCGAGAGGGTTGTTGCCTCACCGAAGGAGGGCATGATAGAGGGAAGCATCGTCATGATGAAGATGCCAAAACCGAAGCCAGTGGTGCGTTGTACAAAACTGGCTCCGATGCTCAACAGGAAGAGTTCTACTACTATCTGATCCATTCTATAGTATTATTTATCTGAGCTTTCTGATAACTCTTGCAGGTTTGCTTTGTGGCAAGCACTGCTATACATACGATAGTTAAGTTACTTGTATGTCTGAGGTTGAATATCGATTGCGAAATTACAACATTTTATTCAACGGTGCAAATACTATAAACAAAAAATGACCCGACATCTCGCTAAATTTAATTTTAGTTTGGTGTCGGGTCTTATTATGAAGTGATTTATTTTTTCTTTATAGAACTTTCTTATGTACGGAAGTTATGGAAGTTTGAACTTACGTATTTGAGAAAGTAGAGTCATATTACTCTCTGCATATCAGCGCTTTACTTGATCATGCTGACGCTTCTCTTGAGGAAGGCATCGAGGGCAGCACCCTTGAGCATGCCGTTCTGCAGCAGGGCGAGGTCGATGAGCTGATGTACGATATTGTTGTCCTTAGCGTAATCGGCTATGATGTTGTCGCGCTTCTGCTTCTCGTCGTTCACGGCCTTCTGGGTGTTCTGCAGGTCGTCCTTCTCTTCCTGGGTAATCTCCTCGGGCTTCTTCTTGTCCTGTGACTGGTGCAGAACAGCCAGTCGGGCTTCCTGTCCCTTCAGCTCTGCCAGTACAGGCTTCAGTGCCTCGGCTGTATGCTGCTCGGCATCGGCGAGAACCTTCTTCACGAGCTCGTGGTCGCTGTTGAGCACGATGTTGTAGCTGTTGGGCATCTGTCCGTAGAAGTTCATGCCTGCCTGGAACTGGCTCATGGCCTTCATGCGTCGCATATACTCATTCTGAGTGATGAGTACGGGCTGGTTGGCTTCGCCCAAGGCCTGTATCTCTACGTAGAACTCTGTCTTGTCGAGTTTAGGCATCTGTGAGCGGAATACCTGTGACAGATTGGCAGTCTGCTCGTCTGTCAGGTCTGTCTTCTTGGCATCCTCCTTGACGATGAGTCGATCGATGATGTCGGCATCTACACGTGTGAAGCGCGATTTCTCGAGCTTCTGCTCCAGCATGTTGACCATTGGAGTGTCGAGCTGTCCGTCCATCATGAGTACCGAGAAGCCCTTGTTCTTGGCAGCCTCGATGTAGGAGTATTGTTCCTCCTTGTTGTTGGCGTAGAGGTATACCAGGTTGCCGTCCTTGTCGGTCTGGTTGTCCTTGATGAGGGTCTTGTATTCCTCGAAGGTGAAGTACTTGCCGTCAACGTCCTTGAAGAGGGCGAAGTCCTTGGCGCGGTCGTAGAAGTCTTCCTGCGAGAGCATTCCGTAGTTGATGAAGATCTTCAGGTCGTCCCATTTTTCCTCGTACTCCTTGCGGTTCTCCTTGAAGATGGAGTTGAGTCGGTCGGCCACTTTCTTGGTGATGTAGGTGGCGATTTTCTTCACGTTGCTGTCGCTCTGCAGATAGCTTCGGCTCACGTTGAGCGGGATGTCTGGCGAGTCGATGACGCCATGCAGCAGGGTGAGGAACTCAGGCACGATGCCTTCCACCTGGTCGGTAACGAACACCTGGTTGCAGTAGAGCTGTATCTTGTTGCGCTGCATGTCGATGTTGTTCTTGATGCGTGGGAAGTAGAGGATACCTGTCAGATTGAATGGGAAGTCCACGTTGAGGTGAATCCAGAAGAGGGGCTCGTCCTGCATGGGGTAGAGGGTGCGGTAGAAGTTCTTGTAGTCCTCGTCCTTGAGTGTGCTTGGCGTCTTGGTCCAGAGGGGCTCTACGCTGTTGATGATGTTGTCCTCGTCGGTCTCTACGTTCTTGCCGTCCTTCCATTCTGTCTTCTTACCGAAAGCCACGGGCACAGCCATGAACTTGCAGTACTTGTTGAGCAGCTCCTCTATCTTGTTCTTCTCGAGGAACTCCTTGCAGTCGTCAGCTATGTGGAGCACGATGTCGCTACCACGCTCCGCCTTGTCGGCGTCCTCTATCTCGAAGGCTGGTGATCCGTCGCAGCTCCATTTCACGGCCTTACTTCCCTCGCGATAGCTCTTGGTGATGATCTCCACCTTGCTTGCTACCATGAATGAAGAGTAGAAGCCGAGTCCGAAATGTCCGATGATGGCATTGGCGTTCTCCTTGTATTTGTCGAGGAAGTCGGTCACTCCCGAGAAAGCTATCTGGTTGATATATTTGTCTATCTCCTCCTCGGTCATTCCGATGCCGTGGTCGCTGATGGTCAGGGTTCCGGCCTCCTTGTCGAGGGTGACGCGCACGGTGGTGTCGCCTATCTCGCCCTTGAAGTCGCCCTGGGCAGCCAGAGTCTTGAGCTTCTGTGTGGCGTCTACGGCGTTGGATACCATCTCGCGCAGGAAGATGTCGTGGTCTGAATATAAGAATTTCTTGATGACAGGGAAGATGTTCTCTGTCGTTACTCCGATATTACCTTTTTGTGCCATAATATTGATATGTTTATTTAGTTGTTTTTATTATTGTTCGATTCATTCGATTGACCATGTCCTCGCAAAATGTGTGCCAAAAAGGAGGGGCATCTGTCATGTTTTGATTTATTTTTAGCTTTTTGTTCTCTTTTGTTTGGTCGTAGCAACTATTTTTCTTACCTTTGCAACTATCTTTCAAGAAGTGGATGAGTCTTCGACTATTCCCACTGAATTTTGACCATCATGGACTATAGAATAACAAAGCAAGCTATTATTGCTGATTACTATACATTTCACTACGAGGAGCTTCTTGCCTTCGTGGCATCTCGCCTTCATATTTATTCTGATGAGGCTGAGGACATTGTCCAGAATGTCTTCCTGCGCCTACTGCAAACCGACAAGATGATTACTCCCATTACGCTTCCCTGCCTGGTCTACACCATGGCTCGCCATCTGATATGTGATTTTTGGCGGCACAAGAAGCGGGTAGAAGAGCATGAGCATTTCATACAGGGCAGCATAGGTACGGCTGGTTGTGGCGAGTCGGTCGAGATGGTTTATTCGGTTGTGGAGATTACCGAACTCATGGAGCGTGGCATTGCCCGCCTTAGCGAGAAGCAGCGCAAGGTGTACTGTCTTAACGTGTGCGACGGCATGAAGGTGGGAGAGATTAGCCGTGAACTGGGGCTCAACTACAAGTGTGTGGAAAACCGACTGGGTGCAGCACGAAAGGAAGTGCGGGGCTATATGAAGCGCATGTTGGCATAATCTCCTCTCACACCGAATGCTGCGTTTCTCACGCTCGCTTTGAGAAATCTCACACCGAATGCCATGTTTCTAACGCTCGCTCAGAGAAATCTCACACCGAATGCCATGAAATTATCTCCGTATGCTATGTGGAGCAAAGGGCTTGTTTCCTCTTACTCCTTACCTCCTCTAATATCTTGATTCTTCGACCTTTAAGGCTGTTGTCTTAACGCCTTAATTCCATTAATTCCTTAACTCCAGAAAACTCCTCTTTTAACTCCCTAACTACACGATTGTTTGTTTTTTACAAATAATCGTTCTCTTTTTATAAAGACGATGTGGAAAGAAAGCAGTACTTTTGCAGCGAGAAAAAGATATAAAAATATTAACGCTTAATATAATAGTATTATGGTTGAAGAAAAGAAATACAGAGTAGAGTCCGACCTTCTGGGTGAACTCAAGGTTCCAGCAGAAGCTCTTTATGGTGTGCAGACACAGCGTGGCATCAACAACTACCACATCTCGCGCAAGACTATGGTCGACAACCCTGACTTCATTATCGCTATCGCTTTCGTGAAGCTGGCTGCCATTGAGACCAATCATTCCTTGGGCGTGATCAACGATGAGATCTCGGGTGCCATCGCTCAGGCCTGCCGAGAAATCATTGAGGGCAAATGGCATGAGAACTTCCCTATAGATATGGTACAGGGTGGTGCAGGTACATCAGTCAACATGAACGCCAACGAGGTGATCGCCAACCGTGCACTCGAAATCATGGGTCATGAGAAGGGCGACTACCAGTATTGCTCACCCAACGACCATTGTAACTGCGGACAGAGTACCAACGACGTTTATCCTACCAGTATCCGCCTGGCGCTCATCCGTATGAACACGCATCTCGTGGGTGCCCTTACAGGATTGATAAGCGCCTTCCGCTATAAGGCTGATGAGTATTCCGATGCCATCAAGATGGGACGTACACAGTTGCAAGACGCTGTGCCTATGTCGTTCGGACAGGAGTTCAATGCCTATGCCAACAATCTGGAGGAGGAAATCCTCAATCTGGAGCGCAACGTGAAACTGCTGCACGAAATCAATATGGGTGGTACAGCCATCGGTACAGGTATTAACGCTGTTCCTGGTTTCGCCAAGCTTTGTGCTGCCAACCTGAGCAAGTTGACGGGCGAGAACTTCGAGACTGCTACCGACCTTGTTGAGGCTACTCCCGACACGGGTGCCTACGTGAGCTATTCGTCAGCTCTGAAGCGTCTGGCTGTTAAGTTGTCTAAGATATGCAACGACTTGCGACTCATGGCTTCTGGTCCTCGCTGCGGTCTCAACGAGATTAATCTGCCTCCTAAGGCTCCTGGATCTTCTATCATGCCAGGCAAGGTGAACCCAGTCATCCCTGAGGTGACCAATCAGGTTTGCTTCAAGGTAATCGGCAACGACACCACTATCAGCTTCGCAGCAGAGGCTGGTCAGCTGGAGTTGAACGTGATGGAGCCTATCATCACAGAGAGCCTCTTCGAGAGCCTTACATGGATGAAGAATGCCATAGAGACCCTTACCTCGGAGTGCATCCTCGGCATTACTGTGAACAAGGAGCGTTGCTACGAAATGGTAAAGAACAGCATCGGTATCGTGACTGCCCTCAATCCCATCATTGGCTACAAGAAAAGTACCAAAGTGGCTAAGGAGGCTCATGAAACAGGCCGCTCAGTCTACGACATCGTGATAGAGCAGGGCATCATGAGCAAGGAGGAACTCGATAAGGCGCTTGATCCTAACGAGATGCTGCAGTCGCATAAGTTCACTTTGAAATAATGGATGTTTCGCGTTTGTGTTAAAGGTTTAAGTAAAAAGCTACGTTGAAGCCTGCTGCTCCTGCGGCTTTGGTTGGCAGGGGCGGGCTTAAGTTTTTCTGAATTAAGGTTGATAATCTTGGGCTGGAGGCATTTTGCTTCCAGCCATTTGGGGTTGAATACTTAGCCATAAAACATTTGGCTTTAACTTCTCTAATTTCTTTGAGTTCTCTATTTGCGAAAGTTGAGTAAATGATAGAAGTTTCGGATAGTGTTAGTCTCTTTACTCATAAGTAGGTATTTAATCGGAATACCTATTTTTAATGATGTACGAAATTTGGAGATATCTCAGATTATATCTATTTTTGCACTCAGAAACAGAAATCGTATAGAGGTGATAAGTATCGTGCTTCAAGCGGTTTTGTTTATGTTTTATGTAATTTAAAATATTAAAGTATTATGATTATTGAAAATGTTCATGCAAGAGAAATCTTGGATTCCCGCGGCAACCCTACAGTAGAGGTTGAGGTTACATTAAAGTCGGGTATTGTGGGTCGTGCTTCTGTTCCATCAGGTGCGTCGACAGGCGAAAACGAGGCTTTGGAACTTCGTGATGGTGATAAGAACCGCTATGGTGGTAAGGGCGTCTTGAAGGCTGTGGAGAATGTGAACAAGGTGATTGCGCCTGCCTTGGTGGGCTTCTCTGCCTTGGAACAGCGCGCCATTGACTACAAGATGCTGGAACTCGACGGTACCAAGACCAAGTCGAACTTGGGAGCAAATGCTATTCTCGGTGTGTCTCTGGCTGTGGCACATGCTGCTGCCGAGTATCTGCACATCCCCTTGTATCGCTACATCGGCGGTTGCAATACCTACACCCTTCCTGTTCCTATGATGAACATCATTAATGGTGGTGCTCACTCTGATGCACCTATCGCCTTCCAGGAGTTCATGATCCGTCCTGTGGGTGCTCCTTCCGAGAAGGAGGCCATCCGCATGGGTGCCGAGGTGTTCCATGCATTGGCTAAACTGCTGAAGAGCCGCGGCCTTTCTACTGCCGTAGGTGATGAGGGCGGTTTTGCTCCTGCACTCGATGGTATCGAGGATGCACTCGAGAGCATCTGTCAGGCCATTAAGGATGCTGGTTATGAGCCAGGAAAGGATGTGAAGATAGCCATGGACTGTGCTGCCAGTGAGTTTGCCGTTCAGGAGAATGGTGTGTGGTATTATGATTACCGCCAGTTGAAGGATGGTAAGAAGAAGGATCCTAATGGCAAGAAACTGACTGCTGAAGAGCAGATCAAATTCCTGGAAGAACTGATTACCAAGTATCCTATCGATTCTATTGAGGATGGTCTTGATGAGAACGATTGGGACAACTGGGTGAAGTTGACTGCTGCCATTGGCGACCGTTGCCAGTTGGTAGGTGACGACCTCTTTGTTACAAATGTGAAGTTCCTGGAAAAGGGTATCAAGATGGGTGCTGCCAACTCTATCCTTATCAAGGTAAACCAGATCGGTTCTCTTACTGAGACCCTGGATGCTATTGAGATGGCTCATCGTCATGGTTACACTACGGTTACTTCCCATCGCTCGGGTGAAACCGAGGATACTACAATAGCTGATATTGCTGTGGCTACCAACTCGGGGCAGATCAAGACGGGTTCAATGAGTCGTACCGACCGTATGGCTAAGTACAACCAGCTTATCCGCATCGAAGAGCAGTTGGGTAATCGCGCAGCCTATGGCTATAAGAAGTTAAAATAATTGTGGTAGTTTTTTTAAAATTTAGCGTAATCCTTTCACCATGACAATACACGATTAGAATTGAATAGATCAGATATACGAGAATACATGGGCATGGATGGCTGAGAGAGTTGTCCATGCTTTTTTTCGTTTTTTATGTCCTAATGTAATTTCCCCAAACCCATGCTCATGGCTATCAGAAGCAAGCTACTTATGCTCTTCTCTTAGGTTTCATCACCTTTCATCGTCTTTCTCTGCCTTTGTTTCTGTAGGCGAGGGGAGTCATGCCGGCACGCATTTTGAAGAAGTTGGTGAGGGCGCTCTGGTCACTGAAATTCAGGGCATCGGCTATTTCGCCAATCGACATGTCGGAATGGGAGAGAAGGTTGCAGGCTTCCTTGTAGATGAGCGAGGTGACGTGCTCGTTGATGGTAGAGCCGCTTATCTCCTTGACCAAGCGCGAGAGGTAGGCCGTGGAGACATTCATATTGCTGGCATAGAAACGGATCTGGCGCTCCTTACGGAAGTTGCGGTACAGGTGATGGAGGAAGATTTCGTACACCTCCTTCTTGTGCTTGAAGTCGTGGGAGATGGATCGTTCCTCGTAGGGCAGCTCCTCGAGGATGAGGCGAAGCACGTTGAACATCGACTGAATCATCTCTACCTTGTTGATGTGTTGATGGCGCACGATGTTGTGAATGATGTTGAACACATCGCTCACACTCTTGTGCTTCTCCTCCGTGAGGTGGTAGATGGTGTTTTCGTCCACCATGTCGGTATCTACGAGAACACATTCTGCCTTGAAGTCAGGCGTCAGTTCTATCTCGTTGATGACGTGTCGTGAGGTCATGACGAGGAGGCTGTCAGCGTTGAGCGTCTTCCTCTCGTCTTGTTCGTTGATGACTACGGTGGCAGTGCCTTTCCTGATGAGCAGGAGTTTGGTGAAGAGTGTGCGCTGTTGCACCATTTCCTTGAAATGATGGAGCACATCGACACCCGTAGGTAGGGTGAACCCTACTGAAATATAGGCGGCATAAGCGCCAAAAATGTCTGTCAACTGATATTTATTGGCAAACTCTTCCAGGTTGTATATCTGTTGATGTTTCACGGTTATGTGGTTTTAAGTTATCATTTCTTTACTTGTTACTTGGCTTCTTCCATTTTTCTGAGTTCTTTCTCAAACCGTTGCCAGTAGAGGGCGCCGGCGATGGTGAGTCCGAAGGGGAAGGCTATCCAAATGCCCAGGATACCCATGCCGAGGGGAAATCCGAGGGTATAGCCCATAGGTAGGGAGATGACGAAGTAGGCGATGAAGGCGTAGAGCACCATCGGGCGCACGCAGGCGATGCCGCGAAGAGCATTGGCAAAGCTGTATTGCAGTCCGTCACCAAACTGATAGACCATCATCATGATGATGAGCAACGCCACGTATTGCTGCACCTCCACGTTGTCGTTGAACCAGCCTCCTATCTGATGGCGCAGAAGCAGTACGGGCAGACCCATACAGATGGAGAACATCAGGTTGAGTCGCCAGCCGTCATAGGCATTGCGGCGAACCGCCTGATAGTCTTTCTGACCAACGAAGTGGCTTACGCGTATGGCCATGGCGGCAGCCATACCCGAGAGTACGAGATAGAAGAGCTGGGAGAGGGTGATCATCACCTGGTGGGCTGCCAAAGGTATGGTTCCGAGCCATCCCACCATCACACAACTGAGGGTGAAAGCCGACGACTCCATGCCCAACTGCAGGGCTACGGGCCATCCTAAGCGGTTCATCTCGCGGAAGTCGGCCTTGGTGATGCTGCTATGCAAAATGTCGTGACGGTACTGGGCGAACTTCTTCCTGCCTATCACGATTCCCACCATGGCTGCTGCCATGAGCACACGGCTCAGCAAGGTAGAGATTCCGGCTCCGAGAAGTCCCAGTTCGGGGAATCCTGCCACACCATAGATGAGCAGCCAGTTGCCGAAGATGTTGACCACGTTGCCTGCTATCATCACCCACATCGCCACACGCGTCTCTGCCACGCCATCAAGAAATTGCTTCATGGTGTAGAATATGCCCATGAAGAGTACCGAGACGAGGTTGACGATGAAGTAGGGACGGATGAGGGCGAGCAGCTCTTCGGGTTGTCCGATGTGCGAGAGGTTGAGGTAGAGCACCACAAGCGCTATGGAGAGAAGGGTGCCCGTAAGCATATTGGCAAAGAGCGAGTTGCGCACCTTCTGTCCGATGCTGTCGATACGTTCCTCGCCATAGAGTCGGCCGATGATAGGAGTCAGACCATAGGTGAAGCCCATGTACATGACGAACACCAGGGTATAGATGTTGTTGACAAGTCCTGCTGCAGCCAGTTCTTCCGTGCTGTGGTGACCTATCATGATGGTGTCGGCAAAACCTAAGATGATGGTTCCTAACTGTCCTATGACGATAGGTATGCCAATGCTTAATAGATTCTTATAATAATGTCTTTGTGTTCCTGTTATTTTTTTGCTCATATATAACATCTTGTCTGTTATTCATGCAAAGATAATGCAAATCGAATGCAGAATATCAAGCTTGCTTGAATATTTTGCTGAGTGCAGATTATCTTATGCAAAGATACAACGTTTTCTTGTAACATACAAAAAAAATGCAGAAAATGTGCAGTCTCTTAGTTTCTTTATGAAAGTCTGTAGAATAGAAAGCTATTGAGCTGTCGATGGGTTCAGAAGGTTAAGATGAGTATAAACGAAAAACAGGACAGTGTGTCGGTCGTGACACCTGTCCTGTTGTATGATGTACTGAGGCTCTGTTGCCTTAAAAATCTTTATCGGCAGTAAGATTCAGTTTTACTTTGTTACCTTTTTACCTTTTTACCTTTTTTACAATCCTCTTGCTTTGAGCAGGCCAGAAGCATCTGGTTGCTTCATGCCAGTGAAGTCGGTAAACATTTCGAGCTGATCCTTGGTATTGCCGCGGCTGAGAATCTTGGTGCGGAAAGCCTGACCAACAGCAGGGTCGAGTGCACCATGCTGAGCGAAGTAGTCGGCTACGTTGACAGCGAGGACCTCTGTCCACAGATAGCTGTAATAGCCTGCTTCATAGCCACCTCCCCATACGTGGTTAAAGTAAGTGGTAGAGTATCGTGGAGGTATCTGAGTATTGAGAACTCCAGCCTTGAAGAGAGCTTCTTTCTCGAAGGCTCCAGCCATGTAGGCAGAAGGAACCTGTTCGGGAGTCAGTTCGTGCCAAGCCAGGTCGAGGCAGGTGGCAGCCAAGTTCTCGCCCAAGGAATAGGCTGTCTGGAAGTTGATGCTCTTGTCTTGTTTAGTCTCATGTTGGTCTTTTCTTGCAAAGTTACGATTTTTTTTCGATAAATATGCAAAAACGCATAAAAAAAGCCGAGAGGACTAAAAAATCCTCTCGGCTTGCATTATATTACTGATATAGAAGAATCAGATTAGATTTCCTCGCTCCAGTCCTCCTGGCTCTTGCGAACGTAAGTCTGGTAGCGGAGCTTAGCCATCTTCTCTGCCTGAGAGAAGAGCTCATCAGCCTCCTTAGGGAATGCCTTCTGTACAGAGAGGTAACGAACCTCACCGAGCAAGAAGTCGCGGAAGTTCTCCCAGTTTGGAGCCTTAGAGTCGAGTGTGAATGGGTTCTTACCCTCATCAGCCAACAGTGGGTTGTAACGCCACAAGTGCCAGTAACCGCACTCAACAGCCAACTCTTCCTCGTGCTGTGAACGACCCATACCGCCCTTACGCTTCAAACCGTGGTTGATACATGGTGCGTAAGCGATGATCAGTGATGGACCTGGATAAGCCTCAGCCTCACGGATAGCCTTCAATGTCTGAGCATTGTCAGCACCCATAGCTACCTGAGCTACGTAGATGTAACCGTATGTAGTCTGCATCAAACCGAGATCCTTCTTACGGATACGCTTACCCTGAGCAGCGAACTGTGCGATGGCACCGAGTGGTGTAGACTTAGAAGACTGACCACCAGTGTTAGAGTAAACCTCAGTATCGAGTACCAGGATGTTAACATCCTCACCAGAAGCCAATACGTGGTCGAGACCACCGTAACCGATATCATAAGAAGCACCGTCACCACCGATGATCCACTGTGAACGCTTAACGAGGTAGTGATCCAAAGTCTTGAGCTCCTTGCAGATTGGGCAACCCTTCTCAGCGCCGGCAGCGATGAGAGGCTTCAACTCTGCAGCAGCCTCCTTAGAACCCTCTGAATCGTTCATGTTAGCAACCCACTTGTCAGCAGCTGCTACGAACTCAGCAGGAACATGCTCCTGAGCCTTAGCCTCCTCGAGCAAGTGAGCGATGCGCTCCTTCATCTTCTTGTTACCCATTACCATACCGAGACCGAACTCGCAGAAGTCCTCGAACAATGAGTTGTCGAATGCAGGACCCTGACCCTTAGCGTTCTTTGTATATGGTGTAGATGGGATAGAAGCTGAGTAGATAGAAGAACAACCAGTAGCGTTAGCGATCATCTGACGATCACCGAAGAGCTGAGAAATCAACTTAACGTATGGAGTCTCACCACAACCAGAGCAAGCACCAGAGAACTCGAACAATGGCTGAGCGAACTGAGAGTTCTTAGGACTCTGCTTGATGTCTACGAGATCCTGCTTAGAAGCAACGTTGTGTACGAGGTACTCCCAGTTAGCTGCTTCCTTGACCATATCCTCTGCGTCAACGTTGAATGGAACCATTGTCAACGCCTTCTCACCCTTCTTACCTGGGCAGACGTCAGCACAGTTACCACAACCAAGACAGTCGAGTACTGATGTCTCGATGCGGAAGTGCATACCAGCCAAAGCCTTAGGTGCCTTAACATCCTGAGTCTCGAGACCCTCGATGCCTGCGAGCTCCTCGTCGGTCAATACGAATGGACGGATAGCTGCGTGAGGACAAACGAATGAACACTTGTTACACTGGATACAGTTCTCTACGTTCCATACAGGTACGAATGCCTCAACACCACGCTTCTCGAATGCTGCAGTACCGTTCTGCCATGTACCGTCAACTGTGTCGTGCTTAACGAAGTCAGAAACCTTCAAGAGGTCACCTGCCTGGCCGTTGATAGGACGAACGAGCTCCTTAACGAATGCTGGAGCGTTATCCTCCTTAGCCTCATCGTCAGCGAGGTTAGCCCAAGCTGGATCTACTGTCAACTGCTTGTACTCACCACCACGGTCAACAGCGCCGAAGTTCTTGTCAACAACGTCCTGACCCTTCTTAGAGTAAGACTTAACGATGAATGCCTTCATCTGCTCTACAGCGAGATCCAAAGGAATAACCTCTGTGATACGGAAGAATGCAGACTGGAGGATGGTGTTGGTACGGTTGCCGAGACCAATCTCCTGAGCAATCTTAGTTGCGTTGATATAGTAAACTGTGATGTTGTTCTTAGCGAAGTAACGCTTTACCTTGTTAGGGATGAAGTTAACCAACTCTTCGCCGTCGAAGATAGTGTTCAACAGGAAGAAACCGTTCTTACGCAAACCACGAGTTACATCGTACATGTGGAGGTAAGCCTGAACGTGACAAGCTACGAAGTTAGGTGTATTTACCTGATATGCGCTGTGGATAGGGCTGTCGCCGAAACGCAAGTGAGAGCAGGTGAAACCACCAGACTTCTTAGAGTCGTAAGAGAAGTATGCCTGGCAATACTTGTTGGTATTGTTACCGATGATCTGAACTGAGTTCTTGTTAGCACCAACAGTACCATCAGCACCCAAACCATAGAACTTAGCCTCGAACAAGTCGTCGCCACCCATTGGGATCTCCTCCTCTTCTGGGAGAGAAGTGAATGTAACGTCATCAACGATACCTACAGTGAAGTGGTTCTTTGGCTGTGGCAACTCGAGGTTCTTGAATACAGCAACGATCTTAGCTGGAGTTGTATCAGAAGAACCGAGACCGTAGCGACCGCCAACGATCAATGGCTTGCGCTCGTCATCGTAGAGAGCAGACTTAACGTCGAGGTACAATGGCTCACCCTCTGCACCTGGCTCCTTAGTACGGTCGAGAACAGCGATGCGCTTAACTGTAGCTGGGATAGCCTTCTTCAAGAAGTCAACAGAGAATGGACGGAAGAGGTGAACTGCAACCATACCAACCTTCTTGCCCTGCTTGTTCAAGTAGTCGATAGCCTCGCGAGCTGGCTCTGTAGCAGAACCCATCAGGATGATGATGTTCTCCGCATCCTCAGCACCATAGTAGTTGAAGAGGTGATACTCACGGCCTGTGATCTTAGTCATCTCCTGGCAGTACTTCTCTACTACCTCAGGAATTGCATCGTAGTAAGAGTTGCAAGCCTCACGGTGAGTGAAGAATGTCTCTGGGTTCTCAGCGGTACCGCGAGTAACAGGACGCTCAGGAGTCAATGCACGGTTACGGAAGTCCTCGATGTACTCTTCCTTAACCAATGGACGGATGTCTTCCATATCCATCTCCTCGATCTTGTGGTACTCATGAGAAGTACGGAAACCATCGAAGAAGTTAATGAAAGGAACCTTTGTCTCCAATGTAGCCAAGTGTGGAACTGCAGAAAGGTCCATCACCTCCTGAACAGAACCAGAGCAGAACATAGCGAAGCCAGTCTGACGACAAGCCATAACGTCCTGGTGGTCACCGAAGATACAAAGAGAGTGAGAAGCCAATGTACGAGCTGATACGTTGAACACGCAAGGGAGCAACTCACCAGCGATCTTGTACATGTTAGGAATCATCAACAACAAGCCCTGAGAAGCAGTGTAAGTTGAAGTCAAGGCACCAGCCTGAAGAGAACCGTGAACAGCACCAGCAGCACCAGCCTCAGATTCCATTTCCTGGATAGAAACTCGCTGACCGAAGAGGTTCTTACGACCTTTGGCAGCCCATTCATCTACATGCTCCGCCATTGGTGATGATGGAGTGATAGGGTAGATGGCAGCAACCTCAGTAAACATGTAGCTTACATGAGCGGCAGCTGTGTTACCATCACAAGTGATAAATTTTTTTTCTTTAGCCATTTTACTTTTAGATAAAATATTAAAAATGTTTTGTATACTTATTTTATTTTTGTCTTAATAGTCTTGCTTTGCTTTTATTTTTCCTTCGATGTGTAAACTCTGAGGCTTTTCTTCGAGACCTTTCTCGTTGCGCTTTCCTTTTAGTAGTTGCGCTTTCCTTTTAGTAAAGGAACCCCAAGAGCCAGAGCGGTATTCTGTTGTCCTTTCCCACCTCGGTGTTGTAACGGGCGTAGATGGTGTCGGGGTTATACCTTAATTTATTAGTAGCCTGGGCGTCGCATATGCGGAACTTCCTGTTACCGTCCACCATATAGAAATGGTCGTGTCCACCTTGATGCACCTTATGGTCTTTCCACATGGAGTTGACAAAGAATGTTTCCATCACTTCCTGTTCGTCTATCTGCAGGGGAAAGATGGCGTACATCAGATTAGGATTATGCAACATCACCTTGGATGGCTTTTTGGGGAACTCTTGATTGTCTGGATAAATCATGTTGATGAGTCGTGCGTCTGCGAGATACTTGATGTAGTTCATCACCGTGGCACGGCTGGTCTCTATGCCTTCAGCCAACTGACTGATGTTGGGCGCCTTGGCTCCCCCTACAGCCAACTGGTAGAAGAGTCGCTTTATCTTAGTGAGGTACTTCAGTTCTATCTGTTTGATGAGCAGAATGTCCACCTCGGTCATCATATTCATGGTTTTGAGCAGGTTCTCGGTAAAGTTGCGCTGCTCCAGGAAGAAGGGATAGAAACCATGGTGCAGATAGTCCTTGAAGTATTTCATCGGACTCACCTTGGGCAGGATCTGCTTGATGATGTGCTCGTGGTTCTGCAGGATGTCCTCCAACTCGTATGGCTGGAAGTTGTTGCCTGTCTGCAGGTTGATGAACTCGCGGAAGGAGAAACCACGCAGGTTGTAACTCTTCACGATGCCGTTGAGCTCAGGATTCTCCTCTTTCAGTCGCATCACGCTCGAACCAGTAAAGACGATCTTCAGTTCGGGATAGAGGTCGTAGCAACGACGAAGCTCCTTGCTCCAGTCTGGCTGTTTGAAAACCTGGTCGATAAGCAATGTGCGTCCGCCCTGTCTGACAAAGTCGCCGGCAAAGTCGGCTATTCCACGTCCTTGGAAGTAGAAGTTGTTCATGTTCACAAAGAGACATTTGTGGTCGTCAGCACCAAACTTTTCCTTGGCATATTGCAGTAGGAAAGTCGTCTTTCCGACTCCTCGTGTACCCTTGATACCAATCATGCGGTCGTTCCAGTCAATCTCATCCATCAGGGTGCGACGAACCGGAGCGTTGATGTGCTCGACCAGATATCGATGTGTTCTGAAGAAAGCCTCTTCCATGAGTTTATGTTCTTTCGTATTGTTTTTAATAGTGCAAAGGTAATATTTATTTTCTAAATTGCAAACTCAAGATAGCAAAAAACAACTTTTTTTTCATTATTTAGCACTAATCTAAGTAAAATGAGGCAAAATATAGCGAGATTTTAGTAACTTTGCACTCATGAAGTTGCATATTTTCAATCCAGACCACGATTTGGCGTTAGCTGCCAACCAAAAAATATTCACCGCACCCCATGCTGGTCGTCTCCTTCGGGGCGACCTGTCTTTCATTCCTGCCTTATGGGCTGACGATGGAGATTTGGTGCTGGTCGACGACATAGACAATGCCCGCGACAAGGTGCGTCATCTCTGCGGTTATGAGAACCAGGACAGGGTGGAGTTCGTCACCAAGTTGCAGTTGCAGAAGATATTTGCCGATACCATGTCGGTGGACAGCATTCATCCCTGGGGCTGGAATCTCTCGCTCAAGGAGGAGTTGTGCCGCATAGGTTGCCCTGACATGATGCTTCCTACCGATGAAACCATGCAAAAGATAAGAGAACTGAGTTCTCGCCAATGGGCATCCACGCATCTGCAGAGCGACGTGAAGTTTGTGTCGAACCTGCAGGATCTTATCCTTCTGGTGCAGCAAATGCAGCGGGCTGTAGTCAAAGCTCCTTGGAGCAGCAGCGGCAGGGGCGTGCGCTATCTCACAGCTCAGATGTTGCAAGACCCAGGCTTCTCGCGCTGGGCTGAACGTATCATCGAAAAACAGGGCGGTGTCACAGTAGAGCCCTATTATAATAAGGTGAAAGATTTCGGTATGGAGTTTGAAGCCATCGACGGACAGATTGTTTATCGAGGACTGTCTCTTTTCCAGGTTGCGAAGAATGCCTATACGGGCAATGTGCTTGCTTCGGAGGAAGAGAAGGAGGAAATGCTGCAGTCTTATGTCAGCCATGAGCAGCTGGAAGCTATCAGCCAGCATGTCTGCGAGGTGATGCAGCCTGCTCTGAAGGGAGTCTACAGCGGTCCGTTCGGAGTTGACATGATGGTGTGCTCCAAAGAGCCCGGAAGCAAGGATGTCTTTATCAATCCCTGCATCGAACTCAATCTCCGTCGCACGATGGGACATGTCGCCTTGGCTCTCAGTGGTCATGGTGAGCATCCTCTACGCATGATGCAGGTTCTCTTTGATGGTAATCGCTATCATCTGATTGTAAGAAAGATAGAGCAGAATACTAAACAAAATGTTTAATATCTAACTTCTTTCACCAAACAATATGTTTACTACGTTATTTCTTTAAATAAATAAAATATCATTCAGATAAACTATTTTTTAACAAACTAAATCTTTTCATAACCAATGAAGAAAAAACTAATCTTATTATTTCTTGCATCGGCATCTTTAGGAGCCTTTGCTCAGACAGCCAAACCTTACGTGTCGCAGGTATGGAATCCGGACAATGGTAACGGAACTTATACCAATCCTGTAATTAATGCAGACTATAGTGACCCCGACGTGGTGGCGGTAGGAGATGACTATTACCTTACAGCCAGCAGTTTCAACTGTATTCCTGGTCTGCCCATCCTCCACAGCAAGGACCTTGTCAACTGGGAACTCATCGGACATGCTGTCACCAAGCTCCAGCCTGAGAGCGAGTTCGATAAGCCTTCGCATGGCAATGGTGTGTGGGCTCCCTGCATCAGTTATCATAATGGCGAGTTCTATATCTATTGGGGTGACCCCGATTACGGTGTGTTCATGGTGAAGACCAAAAATCCAGCCGGCAAATGGGACGATCCAGTGTGTGTGATTCCTGGCAAGGGAATGATCGACACCTCTCCTCTGTGGGACGAGGACGGCCGCGTGTACTTGGTGAATGGCTGGGCCAATTCGCGCAATCGCTTCGCATCTGTCATCACTGTTCGCGAGTTGAATGCTGAAGGAACCAAGGCCATCAGCGATCCTGTCATAGTCTTCGACGGCAACGGAACAGAGAATCGCACTTGCGAAGGTCCTAAGTTTTATAAGCGCAACGGCTGGTACTGGGTGATGTTCCCTGCCGGAGGTGTTCCTACAGGTCATCAGATTGCCATGCGTTCCAAATCGCCTTTCGGTCCTTACGAGGCTAAGAAGGTGCTTGCCCAGGGCAAGAGCAAAATCAATGGCCCTCATCAGGGCGGATGGGTTCATACAAAATACGGCGAAGACTGGTTTATGCATTTCCAGGACAAGGAAGCCTACGGACGTGTGGTTCACCTGCAGCCTGTCACCTGGAAGGACAACTGGCCTGTGATGGGCAAGGTGCCAGCCAAGGGCTATTGTGGCGAACCTTACGAGACTTATAAGATGCCTAAGGCAGCCGTTCATGTGAACGTAAACCCTGTGGAGAGCGATGAGTTCAATGAAACTAAGTTGGGCCTTCAATGGCAATGGCACGCCAACTACCAGCAGTGGTATGGAATGCCAACCTCGATGGGTGTGATGCGCGTCTATACCGACAAGAACGACGGAACCATCTGGCACACACCCAACCTGTTGTTGCAGAAAACTCCAGCCGACAACTTCACTGTCACCACCAAACTACAGCTTACTGCCAAGGACCAGAACCAGATGGGCGGTATCATCATGATGGGCCTCGACTACACGGCATTGGTAGTCAAGCGAGTGGGCGATGAGTTCCAGTTGCAGCAGATTACCTGCAAGAGTGCCGACAAGGGCAAGCCCGAGACAGTGAAGGTCCTTGACACGCTGAAGCCAAGTTTGGTAGACAAGATAGACTATCAGCCAGCCATCCACGAGCAGGCTTATATGCGAATGGTGGTACGCCAGGGCAAGATGCAGTTCTATTTCTCCCAGAATGGCAAGTCGTACAAGAAGGTGGGCGATGAATTTACCATGCGCGAAGGCAAGTGGATTGGAGCCAAGGTAGGACTCCTCGCCAAGGAGCCCGAAGGCAAGACCAACCGTGGTTGGATAGATGTGGACTGGTTCCGCATCACCAAATAATAACGTAAAAGCAAAAAAAGTTGAAACTACATCGAATATCCATATTGTTTGTCCCCCTCGTGTTGGGTGCGTGCTCTGTGAGTAAGCATGTTCCCGAAGGCGAATATATCCTTAACAAGGTGGAGGTGAAGAGCGACGATAAATCCTACGATGCTTCGTCGCTCAAACCCTATGTCCGTCAGAAGGAAGCCCCCAAGATCTTCTCGCTTTTCAGAAATCCCTTCAGCCGCAAGCCTGTCATCTTCGATACGTTGCAGGCACGCCTGTCGTGTCAGGACCTCCGTGTGGCGATGCAGAACCAGGGATTCCTGCAGGCAGGAGTCTCGCTTTTCACCACTACGAAGGGCAAGAAGCTCGATGCCCAGTATCTGTTGCATCCGGGAGAGCCTTACCGGATAGGTAAGATGACCTATGTGGTCGACGACGATGAGGTGCGCAAGGTGCTGAGCCAGGGCGATGAGAGTCAGCGCTTGCTGAAGCCAGGAATGCGTTTCAGTGTAGAGGCGCTCGATGCCGAGCGCAAGCGTATAGCAAGACTCTTGGCAGACAGTGGATATTTCCGTTTCAACAAAGACTTCATTCAGTATGATGCCGACACCATCTCCGGCGAGAAGGATATCGACCTGAAACTCCATCTCCTGAAGTACAAGGCAAGCAGCAATCAGCCTGCCACCGACCATCCGCGATACTGGATACGTCAGGTCAACTTCTTGAGCAATGACAGTCTGCCCATCCATCTGCGCCATCAGGTGTTGCTCAACGCCACAGCCGTGAAGGAAGGACAGCCCTACAGCGCTTCCGACCTACAGCGTACGTACAACAACTTTGCCCGCCTGCAGGCTGTGAAGTATACGAGCATACGTTTCGTAGAAGTGCCCGACACCAATCAGCTGGACTGCAACATACAGATAAGCACCAATAAGCCCCACACCCTGTCGTTTCAGCCCGAGGGCACCAATACGGCAGGCAATTTGGGAGCAGCAGCCTCGCTTACCTATACCAACCGCAACCTGTTCCATGGCAGCGAACAGTTCAGCATCGAACTGCGTGGAGCCTATGAGGCCATCAAGGGACTGGAGGGCTACACCGACCAGAACTACATCGAGTATTCGGCAGAAGCCAAGTTGATGTTCCCGAGATTCTTAGCACCATTCCTGTCGAAGAGTTTCCGTAGGAGACAGACGGCAAGTTCTGAGCTCTCTGTGAGTTGGGACATGCAGAACCGTCCTGAGTTCTATCGCAGGGTGTTCTCTACAGCCTGGCGCTATCGCTGGGCCGAACCCAGACACCATCTCAACTGGCGCATCGACCTGCTCGATCTCAACTATGTGTATATGCCGTGGATTTCTCCTACCTTCAAGAATGACTACCTCGACGATGCAGACAATCGTAACGCCATCCTGCGTTACAACTACGAGGACCTTTTCATTATGAAGATAGGTTTTGGTATTACATATAATAATGGTATAGACGCCATGAGGGCAAATATCGAGACAGCAGGCAATCTGCTCAACGGAGCAGCCAAGGCGTTCGGACTGAAGAAGAATGGAGAGGGTCAGTACACCTTATTTAATATAGCCTACGCTCAGTATGCTAAGTTTGATTTCGACTACACCCATCTGATGCAGTTTGACAAGCGCAACGCCCTGGCGCTGCATGCAGGCTTCGGCATAGCCTATCCTTATGGCAACAGCCGAGTGTTGCCTTTCGAAAAACGATATTTCTCGGGTGGAGCCAACTCCGTGCGAGGATGGGGTGTAAGAGAGTTGGGACCAGGAAAGTTCAGAGGCACCGACGGCCGTATCGACTTCATCAACCAGACGGGCGATTTGAAGCTCGACCTTAATGCCGAGTACCGCACGTCTTTGTTCTGGAAGTTCCAGGGTGCGTTCTTCGTAGATGCCGGCAACATCTGGACCCTTCGTTCCTACGATGAGCAACCAGGCGGACAGTTCAAGTTGGATGAGTTCTACAAGCAGATAGCTGTGGCTTACGGCTTGGGAATACGTCTTAACTTCGACTATTTCATCCTGCGTTTCGATATGGGTATGAAAGCCATCAATCCCGCCTATGAGAACGAGCAGGAGCACTGGGCAATCATTCATCCACGACTCAGTCGCGACTTTGCGTTTCACTTCGCAGTGGGCTTCCCATTCTAACCATCCATCTTCCGTCTCTCTTTACCATGGGGAGGCAGAAGCTGGCTTCCTCTGTCAGTCGGGCAACCTTTCCTATGGTGTCCATCTGCAGAAAGTCTGAAACCGTTATTTCTATTGTGGCAAGCGAATCATTGTCTTGCCATTCGATGTCGCCCAGTTCAATCTGGGCGTCTTCGCTTTTAGCACGCAGCGAGTCGACATCCGCCTGGTGCACATTGCTGGCAGCAAACCTCAGCCATTTCTCCGACTCGGGCGTGCAGTAACGCAGCGCTTTCTCGAAGTGCCAGTTGTAGTAGTTCACGGCGAAGGAGTCGGCATCCATTCGCAGTTGTTCCTCTTCGCTCAGTTCGTGCTTGCAAGAAGAACCTGCCATCATCATCATGCCGCTCACGGCAGCCAATAGGATCCATCGAAGATAAATTCTTCTTGTTCTCATATCAGTATCTTTTTAAATTAGCTTAAAAACGCCACAAAGGTAAGAAAAAACTTTGTAATTAGAATCTTTTTAGCTAACTTTGCATGAAAATAAAAATTAAGATGCTAAGATTTATTTCCTTCGGCAGCGGAAGTAGTGGTAATTGCTACTATCTTTTTACTGAGACGGATTCACTATTAATAGATGTGGGAGTAGGAATAAGGACACTGAAAAAGCACTTTCATAACTATGGATTGCGCTTCGAGGATGTGCACAACATTCTTATCACTCACGACCATGCCGACCATGTCAAGTCTGTGGGAAGCCTAAGCAATGATTATCACTTGCCTGTTTATACAACTCGTAAGGTGCATAATGGCATTGAGAACAACTATTGTGTTCGCAAGAAGATCAATGGTGCCAATGTGCATGTCGTAGAGAAAGGTGTGCCCTTCGTGCTGGGTGAGTTTCGTATCACTCCATTTGGTGTTCCTCACGACAGTACCGATAATGTGGGCTATCAGGTGGAGTGTGGTGGTGTCACTTTCTGTCTCATTACGGATGTGGGCCATATCACCGACGAGATGAAGGCCTTCATCGGTCGTGCCAATTATCTTGTTTTAGAGGCAAATCATGATGAGGAGATGCTTCAGCAGGGGCCATATCCCCAGTATCTCAAGGATCGCATTCTCGGTCCTAATGGTCATCTTAGCAATACCTCCTGTGGTAAGGCGTTGGCAGAAAATGCCACCGATGCTCTGCGTCATGTCTGGCTGTGTCATCTCAGCGAGGAGAACAATCATCCCGAACTTGCCCGCAAGACCGTCGAACAGATATTGCGCAGCTATGGCATTGTGGCAGGCAAGGATTTCATGCTCGAAGTGCTGAAGCGCAAGACTCCCAGCGAAATCTATACATTGAAAGCGACAGAATAATGTCTGGATGTTTACCATTCATTCATCATGTGTCTTATTGCGGCAATGGGGTGATGCCACAACATACGGGGGCCTGCATAGCGCATAGCAGCCTGCATTTGTATTTTTCTGTCAGGCTTATAGCAGTGAATAGGACATTTCTTGCAAGTCGGCTTCTTCTCGCCAAACTTGCAATGCTCCAATCTGGTGTAGGCATAGTCGAGTAGGGCCGAACACTCCTCGCAAAGTCCTTCTTTCGTATGCTTCATGCCATGGCAGTATATCTCCACCATTTGGCTTACCGTTTTCTTTTCTTGCTCTATGCGCGTCATGCGACTCCTTTGCCTTTAAAGCTTTTGTAGATAGCGATCGGCTTCAATGGCAGCTTTGGCACCAGATCCTGCAGCTACAACTCCCTGACGGTAAACGGGATCGGCAACATCGCCTGCAGCAAAGATACCGGGCAGATTGGTGGTGGCAGTGCCGGGAACCACCTTGATGAATCCCTGTTCGTCGAGATCGATATGGCCCTTGAAAAGCTCGGTGTTGGGCTTATGACCAATGGCGAGGAAGAAACCGTCGATGGCAATGTCGAAGGCCTCCTCGTTGGGTTCGCCGAGATGACGTACCAGGTGGGCACCCTCTACACCGTTGTCGCCAAAGAGCCCCGTGGTGTTGGTTTCGAAAAGTATCTCGATGTTCTCCTTTTCCTTGACTCGTTGCTGCATGATCTCAGCAGCACGCAGGAAAGGCTTTCTCACGATCATATACACCTTCTTGGCGAGACTTGCCAGATAGAGAGCTTCCTCGCAGGCCGTGTCTCCACCGCCCACAACAGCCACAGTACGCTTACGATAGAAGAAACCGTCGCAGGTGGCACATGCCGATACACCCTGTCCCTTATACTTCTCCTCGTCTTCAAGCCCCAAGTATTTGGCTGTGGCTCCTGTGGCAATAATGATGGTGTCGGTTGTAAAAGCCTTACCGTCTTCGTCTTCCACACGATAAGGACGGTTCTCGAAGTCGATGTGAGTGATGCTTCCGTCGCGCATTTCTGTTCCGAATCGTTCAGCCTGTTCACGCATGTCCATCATCATCTGATTGCCGTCCACACCATTGGGATAGCCAGGAAAGTTTTCTACGATGGTGGTGGTGGTCAACTGTCCGCCTGGTTGCAAACCGGCATAAAGTACAGGTTTCAGGTCAGCACGACCAGCATATATGGCAGCTGTATAACCAGCAGGTCCACTTCCGATAATGAGAGTTTTGATATGTTCCATATTTTTGATTGAGTTTTATTGAATTCCTATTATTTTGTGAGTTTGCAGCGAGAGTTGCCATTCCGGGTGCTGCTTGATGTATTCGATGCAATGCTTCATGATGATGGCGTTCTGCTCATCGTTGCCTGTGTCGCAAGGCTGCAGATACAGGTAGTCGGCCTTCAGATGGCAGCAGTCTACAGGATGCTTGTCGTCGAAAACGAGTTTCAGTTCGTTGGCATGAGGGATGACGACAGCCGCCTGAGTCTCCACAAAGGCCTTCTTTGGCGAACAGGTTATCCAGTCTATTCCCTGTGGCAGCAGATGCGTTCCGTTGGTCTCCACAGCCACATAGTAGCCAGCCTGATGCCATGCCTCAATGAGGGCGTCGTCGGCCTGCAGAGAGGGCTCTCCTCCCGTCAGCACGATAAACCGGCATTCACTTCCCGTGCGTAAACATTGCTCCACGATGTCCTGTGCCGTCATCTCCGTATAGTGTGTGAAGTCGGTGTCGCAGAAAGGACACGACAAGTTGCACCCACTCATTCTTACGAAGACGGCAGGTCTGCCTGTCCATCTTCCCTCACCCTGTAGTGAGTAGAATATCTCGTTGACTCTGTAAGTTTTCATTCTTTGTTATCTGTGAATATCTGCAGTCAGTCAGTGTTACTTGACGATGAACTCTATACCCTTTATTTTGTTCTCGTCGATGACAGTAGCTGTGTTTCCTAAGCTTTCCTGTACGTTAACCTTGTAGCATGTGTCGAACTCTTCGACAATCCATTTACCGATATTCTCGGCAGTAGGATTGAAGTCGAAAATCTCGTTGAGGTTGGCATGATCCATCTTGCTTTGTATGACTTTCTTGATTTGAGTGAAGTCTTCCACCATTCCGTCCTCGTTAAGTTTGTCCTTGCTGACAAGGAAAATTTCTAACTGCCAGTTGTGTCCATGCATGCGGCTGCACTTGCTTTCATAGCTGAGCTGAAGCGAGTGGGCAGCGGATATTTCTAACTTTTTGGAAATACAGTATATCATATCTTGCTTCAATATAATCTAATAAACTTTGCAAAGATACATCAAATCGGTAAAATATCAAAATAAATGTGTGATTTAATTTTGTAAAGAGCCTGATTTTGTCAAATCTTCATGACGATGAATAAAAATAGTATCAATCTTTTCGTTACCTCGGAATTTTGCATTAACTTTGCATTAACTTAGCAGAAATAAGCAGAAAAAGATACGCAAACCATATGAATAATATTAAGAAAATAGTCCTTACGGGCGGTCCTTGCGCAGGCAAGACCACAGCATTAGTACGCATCATAGAGCATTTCTCGGGATTGGGTTACAAGGTATTCACCATTCCCGAGGTACCTACCATGTTTACCCAGGCAGGTATGAACTATCTTACCGACAAAGCCAAGTTCTTCTATGAGGGCGAGAAGGCTACGCTCCAGATACAGTTGGCTTTAGAAGACAGTATGATGCGCATGGCAGAGACGATAGACAAGCCTGTCATCATCGTATGCGACCGTGGTGCGATGGATATCTCTTCGTATCTCACTCCCGAGCTTTGGAACCGTATCATCGGAGAATTGGGGTATACCACAGCCCAATTACGCGATGAGCGTTACGATGCCGTACTCCATCTTGTTTCAGCAGCCGATGGCGCCGAGCAGTTTTATACCACGAGCAACAATGCCCAGCGCTTGGAGCGTGCCGACGAACATGGTTTGCAGATAGCCCGCGAACTCGACAAGAAGGTTATCAGTGCCTGGACGGGTCATTCTCATCTGCGTGTCATCAACAATCACGACGACTTCAACAACAAGTTGAACCGTGTTCTCAAGGAGATTAGCAATGTGCTGGGTATTCCTCAGCCCGTGGAGGAGGAGCGTAAGTACATTGTCGAGGTGACGAGCGATGTGGCAGGAAGCATCGACAGCGACATCGTACAGACATATCTTACCACCGAACCTGGTTGCGAGGTACGTCTTCGCAAGCGTGTCTTCGATGGCAAGACGGTGTATGTACATACCACCAAGAAGTTGCTTTCTACCAACGAGCAGATAGAGACGGAGCGCCAGATAGGTAAGAATCTCTACGAGTCCATGCTTCAGCAGGCCGATCCTTATCGTGTCACCATCCGCAAGCATCGCAAGAGTTTCATCTGGAAGGGTCAGTACTTCGAGTTGGATTCTTTCGAGTCTCCTGCTCCAGGATTAGTCATTCTCGAGACCAAGGGCATTGCGAAGCAAGAGAGTGTCAAGTTTCCTCCCTTCATCCATGTGAAAGAGGATATCACGGGCAATACACAATATTATAATTATAATATCGCGTTAAGGAAGTAGTTTTCTTGAGAAGTTATAGGAGATTATCAGGAGTTAAGGAGTTAAGGAGTTAAGACAACAGCCTTATTGTTTGAGTCCCCTGCAGATGATATTTTTTTAGTCAAGAAACGACGTTCGGCGGTTGCTATGGGCTTCATGGACTTTCTGCAGCTCGTAAGCGATTCGTGTCCATGCGGTCGCATACCGCAAAATGCAGCTCTGCTGCTGGCGAGACCTCTGATGGTCCGCCAACCTTATAGCGAAGCGGTTTGAGCACCGAGTAGGGCGGTTTCCTCTTCTTCCCTGAGGGGAGAAGACCGAGATGAGAGGTGGACCCTCCCTTAAGGGTAAGGGAGGACTGGTGGGTTTTCGAAAAATCCCTCATTAATGGGAAAAAGCTGTGCAAATGAGCGCAATGAAAGTTCGCTTTCAAATTGCCGAGTGCAGCCAGCTTTATCAATAAAAGAGGGACGGGGTGATTTTAGAAAAAATCCCTCATTAAGGCTAAAGGGAAAAACTGTTGGGCTTTCGAAAGAAATCGAAAGAAAAACATATTAATGCTAATTAAGGATAGGTGGAGTTTCGAGAAACAAAAACCTCGTTTCTCTAAAGGAAAAAGAGAAACGAGGTTTCATTATCACTGTTACATTGGGAACAATCCGAAGAGTTCAGCGTCGATTTGATCCGTCACTTTGCGGAAATCCTCAGGATTTTCCTCAAAGTGCAAGTTGTCGCCATCAACGATGATCAGCTTCCCCTTATACCCCTTGATCCATTCCTCGTAGCGGTCGTTGAGCCCCTGCAGATAATCAATACGAATACTCTTCTCGAAGTCACGTCCACGCTTCTCGATATGACTCACGAGTGTAGGGATGCTACTTCGGATATAGATCATCAGGTCGGGCAGTTTCACCAGACTGATCATCAGGTCGAAGAGATCAGTATAGTTTGCGAAGTCACGGTCGCTCATCAGTCCCTTGTCATGCAGGTTGGGTGCGAAAATCTTAGCGTCCTCGAAGATAGTACGGTCCTGAATGATGGTTTCCTTGTTCTGTGCTATTTCCACCACGTCGTGGAAGCGCTTGTTCAGGAAATAGATCTGCAGGTTGAACGACCATCTTTTCATGTCCTCGTAGTAGTCAGCGAGGTAAGGGTTGTTGTCCACAGGTTCGAAGTTAGGCTTCCAACCGTAACGTTTACTGAGTAGTTTGGTGAGCGTAGTCTTTCCGCTTCCTATGTTGCCTGCTATAGCTATATGCATATCTTTATTTATTTTTTATGATGGTTATTATTTATCTTTCCTCCTCCTCCTTCGAGAAGAGTCCGAAGAGTTGCGAGTCAATTCTGTCGATGATTTCGCCAAACTCTCTGGGGTTGTGTTCGAAGTCGAGGTTATCCACCTCTATGACCAGCACCTTACCCTTGTACTTCTTGTATATAAACTCATCGTACAGGTTGTTGATGCCCTGCAGATAGTCGATGGGCATCTGCTGCTCGTAGTCGCGTCCCCGCTTCTGAATGTTCTTTACTAAGTGCGGAACCGAAGCTCTCAGATACACCATGAGTTCAGGCATTTTGATCACCTTCATCATCGAGTCGAAGAGTCCCATATAGGTATCGTAGTCCCGCTCGTCCATGTTCCCCATATTCTTGTTGTAGGTAGCGAAAACATACACGCCCTCAAAGATGGTCCTGTCCTGTATGATGGTCTCCTTGCTCTTTTCTATCTCCAACAGGTTTTTGAAGCGCTGTTTCAGGAAATACACCTCCAGGTTGAGCGCCCATCTCGAGATGTCCTTGTAGTAGTCGTCGATGTATGGGTTATCATCTACAGGCTCCAGAAATTTCTTCCATCCATAATGCTTTGCGAGCATATTGGTGAGTGTCGTCTTTCCGCTGCCGATGTTGCCAGCTATTGCTATGTACATGTTATGTTGTTATAAGTATATTATCAATCCGTTGTTATGATTCTTTCGTAAACTGCTCCACGAACTGGTCTTCCGTGATGATAGGAATGCCCAACTGCTGCGCCTTCCTGTTCTTGGTGCTTGCCGAGGCAGCATCGTTGTTGATCAGGAAGGACGTGCTCTTGCTCACACTTCCCGTCACCTTACCGCCCTGTTGCTCGATGTAAGCCTTCAGCTCGTTGCGGTTCTTGTAGTGGTGCACGTCACCCGTCACCACGAAGGTCAGTCCCTCGCACATCGAACCCTTCTCCTGAGGCTTCTCCTCCCTGATGTCGAGTTCCTTCAGGAGTCGCTGCACCTTACCGAAGTTCTTGTCGTCGCGGAAGAAGCCGATAAACTTGGCACTCTTCTCCGGTCCGATGCCCTCGATGCTTGCCAGCTCGTCGTCGAAGAGAGCCGTCCGAGCCACCTCGATGAGCTTTGCCACCGGATATTCAGCCAGCAGTCGCTTCGCCACATCTCCGCCACACAGCGGAATGCTGAGCGCATAGAGCAGATGACGACCGTCGGTGGTACGGCTCTTCTCGATGCTTTCCAAGAGGTTGTGCACCGACTTGCGGCCGAAACCCTCGAAGGTAGCAATCTGGTGGCTGTATTGCGACAGATGATAGAAGTCGGCATATTCATGGATGAAACCGCAGTTGATAAAACGCGAAACCGTCTGTTCCGAGATACCCTCGATGTTGATACCCTCCTTGCTCACGAATCGCGAGAACTTCTTCAGCTGTTTGGCCGTACAGTCAGGGTTGGTGCAGTGCAGCGTCTTCGTGCCGCTCTCACTCTCCGTCACCACCGCCCGTGCACCACATACAGGGCACACCTCAGGCACCTCGAGCACACCCACCTTCTCAGTGATGCGAATCACCTTCGGTATAATCTTGTTGGCCTTGATCACCTGCAGACCCGTACCCTTGCCCCCGATGCCCAGACGCTCACACTCACTGATGTTACAGAGCGAGGCACGCTGCACGGTAGTACCCTCCAACTCCACAGGCGTGAAGACAGCCACGGGCGAAATCGTATTGGCGGCACACGACCATTCAATGTGGTCCAGGGTAGTGTCGGCATGCGTGTCCTGCCATTTGAAGGCATAGCCCGCACGTGTAGCATGATGGCCTGTCACCGACCCAGTAGCAGCATACGCCGTATCATCGTAGGCAATCACCAGACCGTCGACAGGGAAGGGGAACACCTTGTTCGTCACCTTGTGGGTGAAGAGATCCACCACCGCCTGGATATTCTCAGCAGTAGGGCGGTCGATGCGTTCACGCTCCACGGGATTGAAGCCCAGCGAAACCAGGAAGTCCATCCTCTCGCCCCACGAAGTGATGTCGTGCTCCGTATATACTAAGGTAAAGGGAATCCACTGCAGATGTCGTGGCTTCACCTCCTCGATGTCCTTTAGAGCCAGCGACCCCGAAGCCAAGTTGCGTGGATTAGCATAGTCGCCCTCCGTCTCCAACACAAATCGTTCGAAGTCAGGATAGGAGATCACCGCCTCGCCACGAATCACCAAGTGTCCCTTCTCGTCTATCTGTTGAGGAATACCCGCGATGGCAGGTGCCAGATGAGTGATGTTGGTACCGATGTGCCCGTTGCCACGAGTCACCACCTTGGTCAGCCTACCGTTGTCGTAGGTCACGACGAGAGTCAGACCATCCAGTTTCCACGACAGCCAGATACACCTTCCGTCAGCCCATTTCACCAGTTCTGCCACACTCTTCGTCTTGGCAAGCGACAGGGCAGGGAACTCATGTTCCTCCTTCTGTCCCGCCACGTTGTCTTCCGACACCTTGGCAGTAGGCGAGTCGGGCAGGGTGATACCCGTTTCCTCCTCCATCAGTTTCAGTCGGTCGAACAGAGCGTCCCATTCGTAGTCGCTCATCAGTTCCCCCTTACCGTTATAGTAAGCCTCCGAGGCCTGGTTCAGTTTATCCACCCATTGCCTCATCAGCATTTCTTGCTGTGTCATATATATTATATTATTTTATTATCTCAAGTTCAGAAGTTATAGAAGTCCACGACTTTTCGGGAGTTAAGAAGTTAAGGGAGTTAAGGAGTTAAGACAACAGCCTTTTTAGACTGACTGTAAGGGCAGAAGCTACTATAATCAGCGCGCCCTGACCCAATGTCCATCGCCCGAAGCACTAATGTAAGCCCCATGCAACCAGCACGCCCTGAGTCAATGTCCATCACCCTAAGCACGAATGCAAGCCCCATGCAATCAGCACGCCCTGACCCAAAGTCCATCGCCCGAAGCATGAATGCAAGCCCCATGCAATCAGCACGCCCTGAAAGGGCAGAAGCTCATAGCCCAGGGCAGCACCCTGGGTTGTTATGCCAATGGGCAATGCGCCCTGTAAGGGCAAAAGCTTTACATATCGCAAAGGAATTTCAAGTTTCATTAGGTGAATTTTAAAGCTTTTGCCCTTACAGGGCGCATTGCTGACAACCTTTATACCCAGGGCGTTGCCCTGGGCTAAGAGCTTCTGCCCCTTCAGGGCGTGCTTCCACCACTTTGCGATAACTCAATAAATCCCCTTGGAGAAATCATTGCCCACCAAAGCATTTGTCTTAACTCCTTTAACTCCTGTGAAATCTCCTCCACATTATTCTTTGCAAAAATAGGAAATAGTTTTCAATTAGCCAAACATTCTTACTCTTTTCACTGATTTCTTAATAAATATTTGGCAGTCTCATAGAAAAGCCATACCTTTGTCGAGTCTAAGAATTTCAATTCAAATAACACAAAGACATATGTTCCGACTGAAGACATTAACGATATTAGGCAGCAAGGCCGAGCTATCCACCCTCCCCGAGGGCAAGCTGCTCATCAATACGATTAACGCCCATTCCTACAACACAGCCCTGAAGGATACCCTCTTTGCCGAGGCCCTGTCGTGTGGCGACGTACTCATCCCCGACGGAGTGAGCATTGTGAAAGCCTGCCGATGGATAGGAGCGAAGTCGCAGCCTCGTGAGCGCATCGCAGGCTGGGATCTTTTCGACTTCGAGATGAACCGTCTTGAACGTGAGAGTGAAGCATCAACCGCCAAAGGCGAAAGTCCTAAGACAGTGATGTTTATGGGTAGTTCCCAGAAAGTACTCGACCTGATAGTGAAGCGAGCCGCCGAGGAATATCCCCATCTCAAGGTATCCACCTATTCACCCCCTTACAAGCCCGAGTTCACCGACGAGGACAACCGCGCCATCATCACCGCCATCCATGCCTCCAATCCCGACCTGCTGTGGATAGGCATGACAGCTCCGAAGCAAGAGAAGTGGACCTATTCCCACTGGTCAGAGCTCGACATCCACTGTCATGTAGGCACCATCGGAGCCGTTTTCGACTTCTTTGCCGGCACCGTAGCGCGTGCCCCCTTATGGTGGCAGAACCACGGTCTCGAATGGCTCTACCGTCTTCTGAAAGAGCCCCGCCGCATGTGGCGTCGTTACATCCTCGGCAACACCCTCTTCCTCAAGAACATGTTGATCGAGAAACTCTCCAAATAACCCTTGGCAGCAATCATCAGCCCCCAGCATCGAGCAAGCATCAAGCATCAAGCAAGCAGCCTGTAAGCGATTCGTGTCCATGCGGTCGCATACCGCAAACCGCAGCTTTGCTGCTGGCGAAGACCTCTGATGGTCCGCCAACCTTATAGCGAAGCGGTTTGAGCACCGAGTAGGGCGGTTTCCTCTTCTTCCCTGAGGGGAGAAGACCGAGATGAGAGGTGGACCCTCCCTTAAGGGTAAGGGAGGACTGGTGGGTTTTCGAAAAATCACTATTATGTCAAGAAAAAGCAAATATAAATGCAAGAAATGCGGCTACGCCACGGACATATATGAAGGCCGTGGCTTCATGGGCCAACACATAGAAGCCATGACCTGCCCCGACTGCCACAACATAGTCCCCCTTGTCGTAGGCGGCGTCATAGGAGATGCCGCCCCCAGTTTCAACTCCCTTGTAGGCAGACTCTGCCTCCATTGCGGTTCCGACCGCATACACCTCTGGGATCACCACACATGCCCCCGTTGTGGAGGCGAGATGCAACCCACTGGCGACTCCGAATTTTGGACGTAAGAAGCATTAAGGTTTGGTGTCATTAAGTGTCCGAAGTTTGAAAGAGCTCGACTGGGCTGCTGCGGATGTGGGGGTAGTTAGTGCGTTGCTCGTTTCTTGCCACTCATTTCTGCTATAGACATATTCTCTTTGTTGACATCTTCTGGTTCAAATTCGTAATAAGAATCTTCGGCAGGGAGATAGTCTTCTGGAAGATCTTCTATAGAGTGTGCCTGGAAGTTGTGATGTTTTCCTTCCATATCTATATCTACAGTATATACTATGTCATCTAATGGCGAACTCAGTACATTGCGCAAAGTCAACTCTTTCTTGATGTATTTTTGTATTATGTCGTAATCGATTCTGATGAACATCCAGCGATTGTCCGTATCATCTTGGTCAATCCAATAGAAGAGATAGTTGTCGCCGTTGTTTGTTACATAGTGCGACAACAGTGCCCCATCAAAATAGATGAGATCGGCTACTTTCTTGAATTTATCGAAGTTTCGGCTCTTTATTCCAATCCCCTTTATTGTTTTCATAATTTGTCCTCCTCTAATTTAAATGTTTTAGATAAGTCGCATAATGGAAACTCAAATAAGTTATAATGCCCATTACTTGCTGGTATTGTAATGTTGCCATAATCTTCTCTTTCAATTAAATATCTTCCCCAAAAGTACACTTTTTCTCTGAAAGCACCAAATTATATCTGAAAAATATGCGCAAAAAAAAGACTCTTTAAAAGGTAAAAGCGAAAAGTCAAGCCCGTCAGACGTCAGCAAAGAACACCTAGCGGGTTGTGTATTTCCTTAACGCCTGACTTGATTACCTGTTAGTCATTTCCTTTATTATCCGATAAAGCGAATTTCTCTATATGGAATTTCTCCTTGATAACGTCTATTATCTCTTCTTTTTGCTTCTCGTCAGAATCGTTCTTTTCGAGCGCAAGTATCAGATAATCATAGGATTTCGTTGGTGAGAAAATCTTGCCGATAAGCTTTCTGAAATGCCTGCTGACGAATTCTTCTACTTGGGTACCTTCTTTTGGCGTGAGGCGATAGAACTCATATCTTTCATCCAGCATTTTCTGGATTTCATCCCTGAACATCTTGCGAACTCTGTTCTTCCACGAGAATTTCTGGTGCTCATTATGACGGGCATACAGAGATACGACATAGAGGAAGTTGACATCGTAATGGAAGACGAGAAGGGTGTCGCGGTCGAACAGGCGGTCGTTGAAATGCTGGGTGTTGAAGCACTTCTGCTCCCTGTTGGTTGACGAAATCTGGTCTGAGAAAGAGAGATTCTCAGCCATCTTTGCGCTGATGAAGAAGTTCGGAATGATGTTGTAGCCTTCCGTCAAATCATCACGGAGCTTCGGAACGTTACCAAAATTACGCTTGTCGTATTGCAGTTCTTCATCGTCCTTATCGTCGTTCATAAAGAGGTTCAGGTTCCACTGGATGATGTTTCTGGCGTACGTAAACTGCTTATATACAGATTCCTTTCCGATGGCATGGCCCAGCTTGTAATATTTGCTGTCACCGATGTAATAAACAGGCTCCTGATTTCTTGTTGTAATCAGGTTCTGGTAAGTGTACAAATGGTCGATACGTTTTCCATCAGCCTGTTCTTTCAGACCAGCTGGGATGTTCTTTTCTCCCAGAAGTTCATCAATAATGGCTTCGAAAACGATATTGAAACTCTTAACCAGAAGATACTCCTTGCGTTCCTGCTGGATGTTCATGCGATTGGCATTGTCAAAGAAGTCATAGCATAACTGCCAGAGATATAATGCTTTATCAGAAAAGTACTTGTATTTAATCTGGAGGAGTCTGGTCTTTCCTAATCCATCCAGATAAGTCTTGAAACGATAACCTGTGATTAACTGGAAATTGCAGTTGATATGATTGGTGAAACCATATCTTTCGCTGATATAATTCAGGATGGAAAAGAAAATAATCAGTAATTCTTCATCAAAGTTAATCTGCTTTTTCCTGTTGACAGGATGGGTATAAACAGGGCTGTTTTTGCTGATGATGGCCCTCGTGGTGGCTATAGTCTTAGACCAATGAATGCGGTTGTAACCAGAATGAATGTTCTTCAGGATGAAGAAGATGAAATTCTGGTTATGCTTGTTGAAGTCGATGTGAGCCAGCAGGATATCGAGGAAGGTGTTAGTGATTTGTTTGTAACTTTTACCGAGGCATGCTATTTTCTGGTGATAGACAATGCCGTTTCTGGTGGTATTGTTGTAAACCTCGATGGTGCGGTAAATCCAGACAGAGAACTCATAGATGAAGTCTTTCTCCTGTTGAGAAAGAGGATTGTTCTGGTTCAGGTTGACAATGGATTCTGGGGCGTATTTGCCAAAAACTCTTTCCCCATCTGGAGTGTCTTCCAGCAGTACCTTTGGCAAAATAAAGACGCAATCGCTTAGTTTGGTATTGTAGTAATACCCAACGTAGTTGACGCTGACATTGCCATCGATGTCCTGCATAGCGTCGATACCGTGCAGGACATCCCTGATCTGTTCAGCATGATACTGATGTTCTTCTATGAGGATTCTCATAAGGTCTTTATTTTATTGTTTCTACAGTCCAGCCTTGTTCTTTTGCGAATTTGATAATCGAATCAATGTTTGTTTTATTCCACCAATTGCTTACATAGAACTCGACTCCATCAGACGAATAGAATTTTCTATTTTTTTTATAAAAGCCATAGGCTCTTTTCTTGTAACTTTCTACAGAAGAGTTTTCTATTTCTTGACGAGTGACGATTAATCCAATGAGTTTCAAGTCCTTTCCAAGCATAGTATCTGGGAAGGTTTCTTTGATTTCTGAATATTTCATCTCGGGATGTTCATTCAGATATTGTTTAATGATGGAAATACCTAATTCACCTTTGCCAAGCGGGTTAGAGCCATTTAATTTGTACTTTGTATTATCGTTGCCTTTAGTTTCGTTGTTGCTTGGGGCAGCATCAATATTTTCCTCTTCTTCTCCTTTTTCAGGGATGAATTCATCTACTCCCAAATTCTCTAAGAACTGCTCAACGATAGCTATGTCAACATTAGTCTTGCCGTTGACATCCTGATAGAATCTATCAAAAGACAATGTCTTGCCCTCTTCATCCTGAAAGTCCTTATCATCGAAACCATAGTCCTTGAACACATCATTCCAGAGATAGAAGATAACCTTACTAACGAATAAATCGGCATCGATTTCGCCATCCTTTGCCTTGCAGAAGAAATAGCCGAGCTTCTTGTCTTCTGAATTGGTAAGTGAACCAATCAGCTTATTAACCTTGCTGATGAATGACCACCAATTGTATTGCTTATCACCCGTGTTGATGTACCAGTTGAGAGGAGCGTTGGTTTCTTTGTCACGACCTTCGCGAATAGGCACATACTTCCAATCCCAGCGGCGCTTAAAGGCTGAGTCAATAGGGAAGAGGCTCTGGTCACTGGTATTCATTGTTGCCAAAATATAGAGGTTTGAAGGCAGAACAAGGCGCTCTCCCTTCATGATGAGGTTTACCATATTGGCTTCGCCATAGAACTGGTTGATTTCGTCTTTATTCGTAATCTCCCATCCTTCAAATTCCTTTTCGAGATACTTCTGCATATCCTTATCTGCAACGATAGGATAATCTGAAAAACCATATTCGTTGCGATCGAGCAATTGGAACAGGTCACCAAAGATTTGAGCGCAATTACCTCTATTTATTTCCTCGATAATAAGATATTGCTTTTTGCCGGATTCAAGTTTCTTCCACGCATTAACATAGGCTTCAAGAAAAGCCTGAGGAATGAACTTATAGGCAATTCTTTCTTCCTTTACGACTTCATTCGTTTCGTCATCAATGACCTTTTTGCCATAGCAATCTCGGAGTACCACTTCTTCTGTAATAGGTTTGTAAGTTCCAACAAAAGAGGCGTAGTCTGAATCGGGATGGAATGTAGTGCGAATCACGCTTTCTCCGAAAGTCAAATCCTTGATAGCCTTTGATTTACCAGTGCCGGGAGCACCATAATAAATCTGTTGTAAAGAAAGAATTGGAGAATACTTTGGCTTTGTTTCTTCTGCAAAAATCTCTTTAGCATGAAGGAATTTTAAGTATGTTTCTAAGGCGTTAGAATATTGATTACCGCCTTTAGTATTATATGCTTTGAATTCCTCATTTTCATAAAGTAAGTCTATCATATCTTGCAACTCTTTTGTATGTACGCAAGAGTAGATATCATATTTTTCAACTCCTTTGATTTTGGCAATAGTCTCATTTATACGCTTAAAATCGCTATAGTTGCTAATACTTTTGCCAGCTTTTGTGCAATACTTGATAAAACTTTTATATTGTTCTTCTTGTGTCATATTTCTTATTTTTGTTTTGATGCAAAAATAAGAAAATATCATGAAATAAGAAAGAAAAATGGGAAAAAGTTTGGTATATTTATATTCAAAAATGCATTTCCTGTTGATTCATGTGTCATTAAGTGTAATTAAGGTTTTTGGAGGATGATTTTTCCTTCTTATCATCGAAAAAGTGCATGATTTAACATTTGTTATCCTCGGAAAAAAGTGTGTTGTTCTCTTGTTTTTATCCTCGAAAAAGTGTATCTTTGCAGCGCAAATATTTAAATTACAGAACTTCCCATCTGACGAAGTTTAAGAGTTATGTTCCTGGAGAACCTCTGTTTACAACAGCAGAAATACTGAAGGAATATAGAACATAATTTTGTATCGTAAGATTTATACCAATGTCAGACCATTTGACCATAGAACAGCGGCACAAGAATATGGCGGCCGTTAAGAGCAAGGATACGAAGCCGGAGATGGTGGTGCGGAAATACTTGTGGAGCAGGGGGTTCAGGTACAGGGTGAATAACCCGAGGCTGCCTGGACACCCAGACATCGTATTGCGCAAATACCATACCTGCATCTTCGTGAACGGATGCTTCTGGCACGGTCACGAAGGATGCAAATACTACAGGGTGCCGAAGACGAATACGGAGTTCTGGGAGAGGAAAATCTCACGCAACAGGGAGAGGGACCGGGAGGAACAGAAACAGCTGGCAAGGATGAGGTGGCACTGCATCACCGTCTGGGAGTGTGAACTGAAAGGGGAGAGGAGAGAGAAGACGCTCGAGTCGCTGGAGTACACGCTCAACCATATCTTCATCCAGGACAGGGATCTGAGATACAGACTGCCGGAAAGGGAGGACATGGGTATGGCTGCGGAAGAGAATGTTTTATTATTCTAATGTTATTTTGTCATAGTTTTTGGCTATGACAAAATAATAGTTTTTTCTTAAAAGAGGGGGATTTTATTTAGAAAATCAACCTGTCCTTTTTTAGCCATAATAAGAGGTTTTTCGAAAACCCACCAGTCCTCCCTTACCCTTAAGGGAGGGTCCACCTCTCATCTCGGTCTTCTCCCCTCAGGGAAGAAGAGGAAACCGCCCTACTCGGTGCTCAAACCGCTTCGCTATAAGGTTGGCGGACCATCAGAGGTCTTCGCCAGCAGCGGAGCTGCGGTTTTTTGTGCGGGGATGAACCCGCTTTCACTCAAGGACTTGGTTATGGGTTGCTTGATACTTGCTTGCTGCTTGCTCGATGCTGGGTGCTTGCAGTTTGCTTGATACTTGCTTGCTCGAAGCTTGATTGCTGCTGATGGGTGCTTGTTGATGCAGGAATTACTGCTGGACTTCTTGCCAATCTATGAGGCCTTTGCCTTTATCGTCGAGCTCAAGGCCTAATCCTATGACCTGACGGCTGTCTGCAAGGAAAGGTTCCAGATACTGGCGGTCGAAAATCTGATGAGTGGCAGCAGACTTGCCTCCGTTGTTTTGCAATTTCAATTCTATTACGTAGATATAACGGGAGGTCTGTACTGTCATGTCGATTCTACCTGTGGAAATCATTTTCTCTACTTCTACCTTTAGTCCAATAGCATTGAGGATGGTACTGATAATGAGACGATAACGCTCTTCCATGTCCATGGAGGCGAGTTTCTTATTGCTGTACGGCACGTCGGCTATCAAGGCCTTCAGGGTCTTCATTGCCTCGTTTGTCTCGCCTGTCCCTAGTTGGGCGTACAGGTTGGCTTGGAGCGATTGGAGGTCGCTCTCAGAACGGAGGGCGAGGGATGGGAGAACCTGGTCGTAAAGGGCTTGTTTCACCTCTTCGTTGGGGAAGCCAAGTGTATAGCCAAACTCGTCGTATTTCTTGATGGTGAGGTAGCCTGACTGGTAAAGGAACAGCTCGGCACCTCCTGCACTGACATCGGATGTCTCTAAGGTGTTTCGCATGATACGGCAATTCTCGAAGTTCTTCAATCGAAGCTCCATGTTGTCGACAAATTTGGGTATCAGCGAAGTGGCTCCTGATGCTGCCCAGTAATTGCTGAGCTCTTGTGTGCTCAATGCGTTGATCAGGCTATAGGGGTTGTAGATGTCTGTCATATTGCGGCGGCTGAAATGGTAGCCGTCATAGTAGGCTTTCAACTTGTCGTGAGTTTCCTGAAGTGTCCAGTTGTTGACTTCGCTCATTTTCTCCAGCTCTGGCTTGAAGTTTGTTAATATTTCTTCTTCTGTGATGCCACAGATGGTTGCATATTCTGGCAGGAAACTGATGTTGGTCAAATTGTTGAGCACGGAGAAAAGTGAAATCTGCGTGAACTTTGTGATGCCTGTGATGAAGACAAACTTCTCGTATTCGTCGCAGGCCTTCAGTACTGCAAAGACATCGCGATAGACTTCGGTGCAGGCTTTGTGATGTTCTGTCTTCCATGAATGTTGCAGCGGTGAATCGTATTCGTCGATGAGAATGACTACCTTGTTGCCGGTTTTGTTGTATGCACCTTCAATGATGTTTTGGAATCTTACAGCAAGAGAGCTATCCTGCCGCACAGCAATGTTATATTCCGATTCAAGGTTGTGAAAAACATTGTCAAGATAACTCCACACTCTTTTCGGTTCGGCTCCTGCCAGACTCATATCGAGACGGATGACAAGATATTGTTTCCATTCTTTCTCTAACTGCATGATTTTCAGTCCCTCGAAGAGTTCTTTTCTCCCTTCGAAGTACATCTGTAGTGTGTTGATAAGAATTGACTTGCCGAAACGGCGGGGACGGCTCAGGTAGTTGTACTTTTTGCCATGATTCGCCAAATGCCAGATGAGGTCGCTCTTGTCTACATAGAGATAACCTTCTTCTCTGATTTCTTTGAACGATTGAATGCCTGTCGGCAGCTTTCTGTTGCTGATGTCTGTCATGTCTGGTTCTCCTTGTTTAATATGCTTATCTTCTGCAAAGATAATGCAAATGAGCGCAATGAAAGATTTTCTTTCAAATTGCCGAGTGCAGCTTATCTTCTGCAAAGATAATGTTTTCATGTGATATATGCAAAAAGATTGGCTTAATTTTGATAAAAAAAGCCTCCGACTCTCACGAGCAGGAGGCATGATAAAAGAAAAAATGTAAGGAAGTTAAGGAAGTTAAGGTGTTTCAGATGTGGAAATGGATCTCCTTGAGCCATTTGCGGGTGTCGAAACAGGGACAGGCCTTGCGGACGCCGGGGAGGTCGCAGTGACCGAGGATCTCGGCATCGGGGAAGTCGACGCAGAGGCTGCGGAGCAATTCTTCCATGGTGATCTTCTGTGCTTCGGTACGGGTGTCGGCAGGACGACCCTTGGCATCGAGTCCGCCTTCGTAGCAGATGCCTATGCTGTTCTTGTTGAAGTGGAGGGCGTGGGCGCCTACTTCGTTCTCGGGTCGGCAGGGGTAGAGAGTACCGTCGCGGGTGATGTAGTAGTGATAGCCGACGCTGCTATAGCCACGGGCTTTATGGCAGGCTTCGAGCTGCTCGATGGTGAAACTCTGGGTGACTCTCGTCGCGCAGCAATGCAGCACGATGAGAGAGATGTTACGGTGATTTTTCATTGTCGTTAGATTTTTTTTGGTTAACAAACGATGGGGTGGTTCGTCTACATTCTGCCGCAGCTGGTGACGCAGAAGGCGCCGGCAATGGCGGTGAGAACGGTGATGACGAAGTTGATGATGTTTTTTAATGTTTCTTTTTTCATAATGGTTTAATTTTTTTTATGGTTAATGTTTTTTCTTTCGAGGAGTTAAGGGAGTTAAAGGGAGTTAAGGAGTTAAGACATTACTCTCCATCGCCGCCGGTATTCTCGCCACCGGAAGGGTTGCTGCCTGTGCCGCCGGATGGGTTGCTGCCTGTGCCTCCTGATGGGTTGCTGCCTGAGCCACCGGAAGGGGTAGTGGTGCCTCCGCCTGTGGCGTCGCCTGGCTTCGTGGTGGAAGAAGTGACGAGGATGTCGGCTGCATCCTTGAGGGTGGCGTCGAGGTCAAGACGGCTGTTGGTGAGCTTGCCTGTGGCACGGGCACGGAGCTTGACGCCCTCTATGTTCTTTGCCACGGTGAAGGATTCCTTCGTGTCGGCTCCCTTCTTGGGTCTGATGCCAATGGAGAAAATGGCGAGGTCGTCGATCTTCACGGAGTAGCCGCTGAGGACGAGTTCCTTGACGCACTTCACCATGTCGGTGAGGATGCCGCGTACGGCTCCTGCCGAGAAGGGTGTGTTGTGGCTCGACATGTGCTCGGCGAGTTGGTCGATGCTGATGGTTGCGGTGACAGCAGGACGGGCATAGTACTTGCCGTACGTTCCTGGGAACTTTTTGTTGTTGTTTTTTACTAACTTGTAGAGAATCATAGTTCTTTTAGATTTTGGTTAATGTATTACTTGAGTGCACTAAGTTCATTCTCTCTGAATGACAATGCAAAGATACGATGATTTTATTTGGCAATGATGCCAAATAAAACATGTCATGAGAAATGGTGCCAAATGATGCGAAATGATGCTTTTTGTTTGCATCATTTCGCAAAATCCACCAGTCCTCCCTTAGCCTTAAGGGAGGGTCCACCGCTTTCCCCAAGCCCCTTTCCCCTCAGGGGACAGGGGATGTGTCAACCGCCCTACTCGGTGCTCAAACCGCTTCGCTATAAGGTTGGCGGACCATCAGAGGTCTCGCCAGCAGCAGAGCTGCATTTTGCGGTATGCGACCGCATGGACACGAATCGCTTACGGGCTGCTTGGTGCTTGCTCAAAGTTTTTTCGAAAATCCACCTGGATTTCCTTAGTATTAATGAATTCTTTTCTAAAATCACCCCGTCCCTCTTTACCATTAAAGAGGGCTCCACCTCTTTCCCCAAGCCCCTTTCCCCTCAGGGGACAGGGGATGTGTCAACCGCCCTACTCGGTGCTCAAACCGCTTCGCTATAAGGTTGGCGGACCATCAGAGGTCTCGCCAGCAGCAGAGCTGCGGTTTGCGGTATGCGACCGCATGGATACGAGAGAGCGAAGGAGCTGCAGAAAGGCCAAGAAGCCTATAGCAGCACGCCCTGATGGTCAAGAAGCTCATGGAAGCAGCACGCCCTGAAGGGGCAGAAGCTCCTAGCCCAGGGCAGCGCCCTGGGTATAAAGGCAATGAGCAATGCGCCCTGTAAGGGCAAAAGCTTTAAAATTCATCTAACTCAACTTTCGCAAATAGGGAAGTTTAAAAAGTTAAAGCCATATGCTTTACAGCTAAATATACAAACAATAAGGCTGTTGTCTTAACTCCTAAACATCTCCCTTAACTCCCTTAACTTCTGAACATATGAAACTTGAGTGAATTACTTATGCAGCTTTGCCAAATTCATAAATGCTATTCAACCTTCATAATTGCCATGCAATGGGTGATTTTTGTATTTTGCAGGTAATTGTTCTCCTTTCATTAAAATAGTCACAACTTCCTCAAACAAAGACTTGTCGTATCCTCGTTTGATACACTTCTTGTACGATTTCTTAAATCTTCCAGAGAGTTGTAACTTATACATTTTTAAGCATCTAAATAGTTCATCATTTCCTCTAATGTGTCGAAGTTTTTCACGTTTCCCTTCTTAACATCAAGAATGGCCTTGTCCAACTCTGTCTTGGAAGTTTCTGAGTTTACAGTATTGGTTTTCCATCCCATCCTGTTAGCCAATTCCTTCAACAACTGAATGTCTGAACTCGGAAGTTGTAAATTGACCGATTGTATTGTTACATCCATAATAAAATCTTTTTTATTGCTGCAAAAATACGATTTCTTTTCTGAAAAGCAAAGAATCTCTGCATTTTTTACTCCACTTTTGCAAATGGGGAGATTTTCAGGAGGTTTTGTGTTGTCACAGCATCATCAAGCAGCCCCTAAGCATCTATCAAGCAGCCCATAAGCATCTATCAGGCAGCCCATAACCAAGTCCTTGAGTGAAAGCGGGTTCATCCCCGCACAAAAAATCGCAGCTCCGCTGCTGGCGAAGACCTCTGATGGTCCGCCAACCATAAAATGAAATGGTTACGAGCGACGAGGAGGAGCGGTTTCCTCTTCTCCCCTTAGGGGAGAAGACCGAGATGAGAGGTGGAGCCCTCTTTAATGGTAAAGAGGGACGGGGTGATTTTAGAAAAAATCCATTATTATGGCAAAAGAAGGACGGGAGTAGTTTCGGACTGTTCTTTGCAAAGAGCTGTAGCAGCATGAGCTGCTACAGCATGCTTCAGGGTTCATCAAGGTACTGAAAGATGAGATCTACTTGCTGGCGGCTGTAGAAATGAGAGTTCTTCCCTACGTTGCACCGTTGCAGTGCGACGTAGAGTTCGGGGATGTTCTTGATCCAACGTGAGAGTCGGTTGACTGCGACCTTGGGGGTCGAATGGGGGAAGTAGAGCATGGCAAGCTCTGCTTTTTCGTATAGTCTGATTTGCATATTTATTAATGGTTTTTGTTTATTTTTTTTTGGGGGGGGTAAAGGGAGATGTTCAGGAGTTAAGGGAGTTAAAGGAGTTAAGACAACAGCCTTATTGTTTGAGTTCCCTTGCCTATGGTAATTCTTTTGTCAAGAAACGAAGTTCACTGGTCGAAGGGTATTCTTTTGTCAAGAATTAGAGAAACACCGTTCGCTGGCCGAAGGGAAAAGCAATTTGAGATTCATTCCTGGTGTTCTGAATTAATACGAACTACGGGAATAGGGTGGCTAAAGCCACCCTTGCAGCCCATATAAGCAGCACGCCCTGGTGCCCAGGAACCCATAGCAGCACGCCCTGAAGGGGCAGAAGCTCCTAGCCCAGGGCATCGCCCTGGGTATGATGTCAGTCAACGATTCGCCCTGTAAGGGCAAAAGCTTTACATATCGCAAAGAATTTTCAATTTTCATTATGTGTATTTTAATGTTTTATTATGTGAATTTTAAAGCGATTGGGTGTATTTTAAAGCCTGATTGGGTGTATTTTAAAGCTTTTGCCCTTACAGGGCGCCTTGCCAATTGCCATTATACCCAGGGCGCTGCCCTGGGCTAGGAGCTTCTGCCCCT
>OLQO01000112.1_pt1 | contig 84240 bp, 80 predicted proteins | sample 1672281 | NCBI WGS metagenome assembly OLQO01 (sample SAMEA3136667, study PRJEB25190) | human gut metagenome | biome: human gut; feature: human-associated habitat; material: faeces | place: Austria | collected 2013
TATCTTTAGAATAACATCTTTGATCTGTGTAATAATCATAAGCTAGTTGATTATAAGTACCACTTCCACAAGAACTACTACAACTTGAGCCATCACGATAATAGACTGAATCACAAGTTGTACTACAACTACTTGTTGAGTAGCAAGAACTTCCACCACTTGATCTATCTTTAGAATAACATCTTTGATCTGTGTAATAATCATAAGCTAGTTGATTATAAGTACCACTTCCACAAGAACTACTACAACTTGAGCCATCACGATAATAAACATTTTCACAAGTACAACTTTGCATATTACAAGATTCTCTTTCTGTTGAGTAAGATGTACTACCATCACAGTTACGAGTAGTTACATTACGAGTTCTAGTACCTCCACCACAACTAGCACTACAACTTGACCAACTTCCTCTTGTAACAGATGGGTTTATACAACAAGATACATTTTCTGTTTTACTACTACAATAGTTATTAGTGTATCTATCATAAAATTTAGTTGTCTTGGTAGCTGTTCCAAAACCAGTAGTGGCACTACAACTTCCTGTATATGAGCTACTATAGGTATAATTACAATCTTTATATACTGTATAGTTAGCATAAATTAGACTTCTTGTGTTACCAAGTTCATCTTTAGCTTTAATAGTGATTTTTCTTGTAGCACCATCATAACTTCCATTTAAAGTCAGATTTACAGAAACACTACTACTTCCGAGTGGATACTCTGTCCAAGAAGTACTGCCACTACTAGAAACACTATAATAAATTTTATTATTAGTTGTATCAGTTCTATCTGTTAAAGTAAACTTAACAACTACATTTAAACTATTATAATTACTATTTCTACTAGTAACACTAACGTTTTTTATCGTTGGTGGTTCTCTATCTATATAGTATTCTCCTGTATTAACACTACAAGAGTTTCCTGCTTCATCATAAGCAATTATTTTTCCATAAACATGACCATTATAAGTATAATTGCCACTTGAAAATAGACTTCCATTTGCTCCTTGTAATAGTTTAGTACTTGTTCCTTTTATATTACTACCATCATCTTTACAAATACCTGTTCCATTACTTTGCTTGAAACAATTTCTAAATGACCATTTAAAAATATCACTATGTGGTCTAATATTAAGTTTAATATCATTTTTCTGCCAAGTTCTTTCATTAGCATTAGCTTTAATATTAATCTTACTACAGTCAGGTACTGTTTTATCGATTATGTATTTATTAGATGTCTTATCTGTTAAATTACCACTTGAATCTACTGCTTGTGCCTTTATTTTATAAGTACCTTCTCCTCTTAAAGGAATTGTAATATCTGATGTATAAGCAGTCATATTTTTTGTTGTAATAATTGTTCCATCTTTTATTATTTGATAAGAGTAATATTCTACTTTTTTATTATCTTTTATACTCATTACTACATTAATATTTTGATTAGTAATAGCTTTATTCGGATTAAAAGTTATAACAGGTCCTTTAGTATCTACATCTGTTTGATAACCATTACAATCTATTATACTATAGTAAACATAAATATTATCTGCTACTTTATAAGCATATACTTTATTAGCATCACTATTAGTTGATGTTTGACACGTTTTACCATTATAATCATTTAATTTACTTATATATTTTTTAGAATACAAAGTATCTAAATCAACTGATGTTTTACTACCAACTTCTTTTGGTAATCTACTTCGGTAATCTGTAAAGTATTCTTTTCCACTTAATGTTACTGTGTTTTCCTGCGAAGAATAATATCTCTCTTTAGCATTTTTTAAATATTTACTATAAGAAAAAATGACTCCAGATGATAAAACTCCCAATATTGCAATCACTGCTAATAACTCTACTAACGTAAAACCTCTTTTCAACTTTTTCATTTAATTTGCTCCATATTAGTTTTTCTTACTAAACTTTCCACTAAATTTATAACCATTGCAATTAATATTTACATAGTATTGATAATTATTAATTGATTTTTTATAGGCATAGACTTTATTTTCCTCTTTATTTTCACAAATTTTACCACTATAGTCTTTAAGTTTGCTTATATACTTCTTGGAATATAATTCTTCTAAGCTAACTGATGTTTCACTTCCCACCTCTTTAGGAAGTTTACTCCGATAGTCTGTAAAATAGTCTCTAGCACTTAAAGCTAGCATTCGTTCTTGACCATTATAATATCTTAACTTAGCATTTTTTAAATACTTACTATAGGAAAAAATTCCTGTTGTTGCAATGATTCCCAGTATTACAATTACTGCTAATAACTCAATTAAAGTAAAAGCTTTTCTACTTTTCCATAAATTCATATTATCACCATACCATAAAAAAATTTTAACACAACTAGTAACGAAAAACAATTGCTATTAAAAGTAATCTTTGCTATTATTTAAAAAAGGAAGTGCTTCTATGGAGTATATTAAAATTAAAAATAAAAAGATAAAAATTAATATTTTAACAAGTTACAAGGAAAAGTTTAAAAGTATTCGTTTCAAACTTGATACTATAACGGAAGGTTATCTTTTTAAAAAGAAAAAAGGTATTAATACCTATTTCTTTTGTCAACGCGTTAATATATATCAATTAGATAAAGACAATAAAGTTATTTGTTGCTATTTAAATAGTAAGACTGAAAAATTTATTTTTAGGAAACGTGGTGTAAGAAGTATCTTAATATTACCTAGTAGTGTTAATGACTATTTTAAACAGGGAGATATCATTGAGTTTCATAGTTAATTACGACGATTTTTACTAATTAATTCTAAATCAACCGTTAATTGATTAATTCGTTCAATGATTCTTCTTGCTTTTATTTTATCTATTCCATTAGAAGTATTACTAAGGGTAAGTTCTAATTCTTGTTTTGTTAGATTAGAAGTAAAAAAAGTTGGCAAATGATTTTCCATTCGATATTGTAACAAAGGAGCTAATACTTCATCTCTACTCCAATTAGTCGTATTTTCAGCACCTATATCATCTAAAAGTAGTAAGGGAACAGTCTTTAATTTACCAAATTTTTCTTCATAGTTTCCACCAAAGCTTGACTTTAAGCTTCTTAACAGTTCTGGATAATAGACCATTATACTAGAAACGTCTTTTTTAGCCATTTCATTAAATAAGGAAGCAATTAAATAAGTTTTACCACTTCCAAAAGAGCCATGAAGATATACTCCCTTAGTTGGTTCTTTTTTTAAATAACTATTGATGAATTCTTTAAAGTATTTCATTATAGGAAGACGAGGTTTATCATCTTTGTAAATGTTAGTAAAAGTGGCTTTCTTGATTTCTTCTGGTAAGTCATAACAAGTAATTTTCTTTTGATAACTATAAAGTTCTTCTTCTAATAAAGAATATTTACAAGGTACGTAAGTAAAGTTTAGCTTATTATTTTCTAAGAAAGTTTTGAAGCAATAACCATTAACACTATTCCTACATTCCTTTTTACTAGAACATTTTTTACAGTTATTTGCTTCCATCACACATTCTTCTAACTTAGAAGTATATTTCATAAGTTCTTCATCTGCTAAATCAATAGAACTAACATAATTTAGAAATTCTTCATCATGACAAGCATCCATATAAGACTTTTCTAATTTTTCAATATTATTTTTACTAATCATTACTTTTATACTTTTCATCGTCTCACCTCGTTCGTAATCTTATTATAATTAACATTTGCTTTTTTTGCAAAACATATTTTATAAAAGATAAGTTGCTATATTCTAAGCAGATTATTTATCACATTCATTTTATTATCTTCCTTTTTAAGAATTATATATCCAAGTTTCTAACTTATTGTTTTTAATTTCAAACATAACACTACCATCTTTATCTGTTCTATATATTTTACTATTACTTAAAGTATCTAAAACACTATCTTTTGGATGACCATACCTATTACCTTTACCAACACTAATTAATGAATATTTAGGTTTTATTGTACTTATAAAGCTTTTACTTGAAGAAGTATTAGAACCATGATGTCCTACTTTTAAAATATCAATTTGAGGTAAATCATAAGTATTAATAATATCTTGTTCACTCTTAACCCCTGCATCACCCATAAACAGAAGAGTAAACTTATCTATATTTACAAATAAAACAGTACTAGCATCATTTTCTTCTTGATAAGTATCATTTAAAATATGAAAAGTAAAATTACCTAATTGAAAGTAATCATCTCTTAATAATTTTCTTACTATAGTCTTCTTAGTTTCTGCTAAAGATACTGTTCTTTTTTCAAGACTATTAAAACTATTACTATTAAGGTATAAGTTAGTTATTGGGTAGTATTTAGCAATCTTAAAGTATTCCCCAATATGATCTACATCTCCATGACTATTTAATACTATATCTATCTTTTTAATACCAATTTTTCTTAAAAAATCACAAATATCATCACCTATTGAATAACTATCTAAACTAGAACTAGCACTTCCACCAGTATCTAATAGTAATGTTTGATTACTAGAAATAAAAAGAAAACTATCACCTTGACCAACATCTAACATATAAACTTTATCAACAGAAAAAATGTTATTATAAAAATAATGTGGTATTAACATCATTAGTAAAATATAAAGAGCTTTTTTATGAAAAATTGCTATAAATATTAATAGCATATAAATAATATAAATAATAAAACTAACTCTTCTAAATATAAGGTTAAAAGATATATTAGAAAATAAATTAATACTTTCCTCAAACAACTCTATAATCACATAATAAATATCAGTTAAGAAAGGAAGTAATATCACTAGAAAAGCCATAGGAAAAAGGATAAAGCTTACTAGTGGAACATAAATTAAATTATAAAAAATACTAAGGATATTTATACTTGAGAAATTATAAAGAGAAATAGGTAAAGAAAATAAGAAAGCTATAACTGATGTTTCTAATAACTTGATAAGGCCTTTTCGTTTTTTTCTTTTTTCATAATAAAGAATAAGTCCAGTAGAAATAGTAAAAGAATAAAGGAAACCAATATCAAAAAGATAAGATGGATTTATATTCAAAAGCACTATAAGTGCTATTATTATTAATTTGAAAGGAGAAAGATTAAAGTGAAGAGCACTATTAATTTGTCTTAGATATAAGAATAATAAACTTCTTGAAAGTGACACACTATTTTCAACTATCAAAAAATATATTAATATTAATATAATGTTGATATATCTCTTTTTTGATTTATTTAAAAAGGAAATGGAGGTAAAAACCAAAAATAAGTGAGTTCCAGATAGAGAAAATAAATGTGTTAGACCAAGTGATTGAATATTATTTTTTAACTGATAAGATAAATCATCTTTATTACCTAAGATAAATACTTTTAAATAAGGGACAATTTTAGCATTAAAGGTTGCAAAGTAGTTATAAAGAGCATTTCTTACAAAATAAATAATATTAGTGTTTTTCTCAGTAATTTTAATCTTCTTTGCTACTACCTTGTAGTAGATATCTTTATTATTTAAATATTTCTTATAAGAAAAACTATAAAAATTATGCAATTCATCTATCTCTTCTAAACTACCTACAATATTAATACTGCTACCTAAGTCGATACTATCATATTCTTTTAAATCATTAGAATTTTTAATATATTTATAGATTAAAAAATAATCTTTATTTCGAACAGTTAAAATGAAATTTTTATTAGAAACTCTCTTTTCTACAACTTTACCTGCTAATGTAATATCTCCTTCCTTATAAAGAGAATTTCTAGGAGTGATAGTGTGTATGGTTATATGTATAAGTGTTAGACTTAAAAGAATAATTAAAAATGACTTAGAGTGTAATGTTTTCTTTAATTGATTCAAATAATGCGTCCCCGATGCCTTTCACTTCTTTTAACTGATTAATATCAGTAAACTCGCCTTTTTCTTCTCGATAATTAATTATTTCTTTAGCTTTTGCCTCACCAATACCAGGAAGTGTTAAAAATTCCTCTAAAGTGGCATTGTTTAAAGAAACTTTTACATTTGATACATTAACTACTTCACTACTAATACAAGCATCATTAGAAACACCATTATTAGAAACACAGGCAGCTTGTTCTTGTTGTTCTTTCTCTTTTACTTTGGTAAAGTTTGCTACTTCATCCTTAGAATAAACGATAATAACCATTTCATCTTTAATTTTCTTTGATAGATTTAAAACAGAAGTATCAGCATCATTTTTTAAATTTCCTGCTAGATGTATAACATCTATAACTCTACTTCCTACTTTCATACTATAAGTACCAGGGTTATTAACTTCTCCTTTGATATCTACTAAATAGTAAGTAGTATTATCCTCACTAGCAGACTTTACTTCCTTCTTCTTAGATACTAAAACAACTTTCTTATCTTTCACACTTTTAATTTTCATAAAGTGCTTACTAAAGATAAAAATAGAACTTATCAGTGCTAACAAAAAGATAGCTAAAAGAATAATTAACTTTCTATGTCGGTAAGAAAAAGTCATAATCTTTCCTCCTTTCGCCACCACTATAACAAACTAATTTTGAAAAAGCAAAAGAGCAAAATGTCATTTTGCCCCCTATTACTACCCTGAATTTTGCATTTTCAGCGCTGAATTTACTATTTTCACCCCTAAAGTATACCTGAATTTGCAAAAACTCCGATTTTTTTCATAAATTTCACTTTTTTTTATTTTTTTCAGTTTCTCTTATCTTTGTTTCTATTCCTACTCGCTGTGCAAAAGTTATAGCAACCATTAAACATAAAGTAAAGCTACCGCCATAACTGATAAATGGTAAGGTTACCCCCGTCATAGGCATTAACCCTAAGATACCCATCAAATTAACACAGATATGTAGGAAAATATAGAAAAATACTCCATAACAAATTAATGCTCCTCGATTAGTATAGCTTTTCTTTCCTATCTGATAGATACGGTAAAGAACAAAAGCATAGACAAGAATTAGTAAAATACCAGTTACTACCCCTAGTTCTTCAACAACAATTGCAAAAATAAAGTCAGTATAAGGTTCTGGTAAATATAGATATTTCTGCGTACTATTACCTAAACCAACACCAGTTAACCCACCATTGTTAATAGCAATAAAGCCATTACAAACTTGGTTACCTTCATCAAGTAGTCGTGAACAAGGATTTGTAAATGTTAATCTTTCCTTCTGTCTATCGTGAATTAGAGTTTTTCCCATTAAAGTAAGGCCAAAAGCTGCAATTATAACAGCTATTAAACCAAATAAAACTATTTTAGTTTTAATTCCTTTAGGCATTGGTACTAAAAAGAAAATAAATATTACTAATGATGCGAAGATAATAGCCGTTCCAAGGTCTGGTTGCAAGATAATTAAAAAAGCAATTATTCCACCAATTATTAACGGTATCATACTAACTAACACGCTTGATAACTTTTTTTCATTAACTTCATAGAATCTTGCCATAAAAGGAATTATTGCTACCTTAGCAAATTCACTAGGTTGAATGGTAATTGGTCCAATAGCAAACCAACTTTGAGCTTGATTAGTTACTTTACCATAAAATAGTAAAGCCACAAGAGCTGACATAATAAAGATAATCAAGGGAGTAGAAGCTATACCATAAACTTTAGTATTAAATTTTATAATAATAAAACTAACAATGGCGCTTATCCCTAAAAAAATAGCTTGCTTAACAAAATAACCATAAGCACTTTTACCACTCATATAAGCTGTTACATTACTTGATGAGAAAACCATTATAAGACCAAAGAGAAACAAAATCATTGTTGCAAAGAAAAGTGGTTTATCAAGGTATTTGATAACTTTTCTCGTCTTGGTCATGATATTACTACCCTCCCAACTATTATAAATATACCACAGAATAAATTCTTTAGCAAAGTCTATCTAGTCAAATTCATTAACACCTTGACATTATTTATCATATTCTATATTAGAAAAAGGAGGAATCTATATGTATTACTACGGTGGCGGAAGCTGTGGTTGCGGTGGTGGTATGCCTTACTATCCTACTTATGGATATGGTGGATACTACACTCAATCAGGCAGTAACTATGCAATTATCTTAGTATTATTTATTTTATTAGTTATTGTAATTGGTGCTAGATACACAAGATAGAAAGGAGAAAAGCCTTTCTTTTTCTTGGTATTTGTGATAAAATAATGCAAGAAGTGGATGTGGTACTATGTTAAGAACAGATGAGATATTGGACGAAAAAGATAAAAGATTAAGATTAATTAGTGAAGAGGTTACTTTTCCCCTAGCTAAGGAAGATAAAGATTTGATTAATAAAATGATTAAATACTTACATGATAGTCAAATTGAAAAATTAGCAAAGAAGTATGATTTAAGACCAGGTATGGGAATGGCTGCTATTCAATTAGGGGTTGCTAAAAGATATTTAACTATTGTTCACGAAGTTGGGGAAGAAGAATTTGATACTTATGTTATTTGTAATCCTAAAATAATAAGTAATTCGGAAGAAAAAATTTATGTTGATATGGGCGAAGGTTGTTTATCAGTTAATAGAGATGTTGAAGGTATCGTTCCAAGATATGCTAGAGTAACAATTGAAGGTTATGATACTGATGGTAACAAAATAAGAATAAGAGCAAGAGAAGAACTTGCTATTGCGTTTCAACATGAGATTGACCACTTAAATGGGATACTATTTATTGATCATATTGATAAGAAAAATCCTTATAAAGATCAAGATAAATATCGAGCTATCTAGACTTTTTTAAAAGTCTTTTTTATTTTGTTTTTAATAGGAAAAATTATTTATCTTTTGCATACATTAAATTGAGGAGGGATAAGTTTGGCATCATTTAGAGAAATTGTCACCAAGGCAGTTATCGGAAAAGGTAAAAAACAATTTACCGACAACTTATCATTACAAGCTGAAAATACTCCCACTACTGTTTTAGGTTGTTGGGTAATAAATCATACTTTTAGCGGTGAAAAAATTAATAATATTGTAAATATCACTGGTAGTTATGATATTAATGTTTGGTATTCTTATGATAATGATACAAAAACAGAAGTTTTAAAGCAAAGGCATAGTTATAATGAAGTTGTAACTATTCAAGGAAATAATCAAAGTAATAATAATGAAGAAATTATTATCAGAAGTTTATCTGGTCCAAGTTGTGTTAAAGCGGAGATAAATGGTAATGATATTTTAACAACTATCGAAAAAACACTTGGTATCGAATTAGTTGGTGATACTAAAGTAAGAATTAATGTTGAAGATAATTATAATGATGATTGGGAAGAAATCACTGATAGTGATGAGACAATAAATAAACAAATTGATGAAGAAGTTGTGGAAGACTATATCGCCGATAAAGATGAAGTTTTAGAAAAGAATACAGATTAAAAAGAAAAGATTACAATTAAAATCTTTTCTTTTTATTTTTGACTAATTCGTAAACTATGTCTGCTTGGGAACAAACATTTTCAGAATGGGTTACTATTATGATACACTTATCTTCTTTAGCTAGACTTTTAAATATTTTAAGAATTTCATTTTCTGTTTCTTTATCTAAATTTCCTGTTGGTTCATCTGCTAGTATCATTAAAGGATTATATGAAAGACTTCTTGCTATAGCAACACGTTGTTGCTCTCCACCTGACAGTTTAAGAACTCTTCTATCTTTCTGATTTTTAGTAAGTCCAACTTTTTCCATTAAACTAATAGCTTGTTCTTCTTTATTAGCAATATTTAAGTTACTAACATTCATTGAAAGAATAATATTTTCTATTGCTGTTAGATGAGGGAGCAAGTTATAACTTTGAAAAACAATACCAATATCTCTACTTCGATAATTATCTAAATCAATATTTTTTAATTCTTTTCCAGCAAATTCAATTGAACCTTCATAATTATTTTCTAATCCACTAAGAAGTGATAAAAGAGTTGTCTTTCCACTTCCACTTTTTCCTTTAATAGCATATACTTTTCCTGTTTCAAAGGAATAATTTATATCTTTTAGAACATAATCATCTGCTTCAGCATCAGCATATCTATAAGAAACATTATCAAGATTTAATATAACTTTTCCCATTTTAAGACCTCTCTTTCAATATTGTTAATGGTGAGAACTTTTCAATACTTAAAATAGCACTTAATGAACTAATTAAAGTTAGAGAAAGTCCTATTCCTAGTAATTCTAGTAATACTTTAATATCAACAGTAGCATCAATACTATTGAAAGCCTCGACATTTGCTACACCGTTAAACTTTCTATTATTTTGTTTATTACCACCATGTCCGAAATTTTCTTGAATGTTATTGCTATTTTCTTGGCTAGCTGTTATTTCATTTTTTAAAAGCAAATTAGATACAGGTACACTAACCATTGCACCAGTGAATGCTCCTAATAAAAGGGAAGCAAAAGCTACTATTAATAATTCTAAAACAAATTGTAAACAGACTTTAGATTTTTTCATTCCAATTGTTCTTAGAACACCGATTTCATATTTTCTTTCTCTTATATTAATCATGTTTATTATTAAAAGAACAACTGCTCCAATTATTAAGGTAATGATTAAGAATGTAACAGCAAATGTTTTTACATTAGAAATAGTACTAGTAGTATTTTCTACTTGGTCTAAGTTTGTTTGTACTGTTAAGTTTTCATTTAAGCCCTTACTCGTTAATTCACTACTAAATTTATCTACTATGTCACCTGAAGTTAAAATGAATGTAGGACTTGTTGTTACAGCTAAGTCTTGATTGGTTTCACTCATTTTACTAATAAAATTACTACTTGTTATAATGGTATTAGCAGAATTAGCAAACATTTTCATTCCACTATCAGTATCTTCTTTTTCTTCATAAATACCACTTATTACTAAAGCATGGGTATTATTTGCTGTATCGGTTACAGTGATAGTATCGCCTACTTTTAGATTGTTTATGGTTGCTAGTTCACTGTTAATTAAACAGTTGTTACTGTCAAAGTCTTCAAAGACTTCACCATCTGTAATTTTATAATTACCACTTACAAATTCACTCATTGCATCATATGATGAATACCCTTTCAAGTTAAAGTCAGTGGTGGTTTCTCCTTCTTTATTATCATTATTACCATCTTTTCTTTTATCCATCATATCATTATTAGAAGTCATCTCGACTTTTTCGATATTAGCATTAACTCCTACTGTTTGGATATAGTAATAACTTTTTACATATTTACTATCGGCATATTTTTCAATATCACTTATGGAGATATTATTAGCAAGAGAAAACATCTCTTTCATATTACTTTTCGAATTTTCTTTATCTTCTGGATTAAAGTCCTTCATCATATTTTCTCTATTAACAGAGATGGTTGCTTCTACTTGATATTTTTCTTTATAAGATTTTATCAGACTGCTAGCGGTATTGTTAATAGCTAAGCTTACTGCTACACTAGCTGATATTATCATAATGATAATTCCTATTAAAATATTTCTCCCTTTGTTTCTAGTAATTGATGTTATCGCATTTTTTAATATATACATGTTTTCCTCCTTCATGTTTTTCAGTTTAAAGGAGTTTTATTAAATAAACATTAAAAAACAGGACTTTTTTCAATCCTGTTCATAATTGACGATACTAGAGAATGTATCTCTTAGTCCTTCGTTAATAAATACTAAATTATTATTTAGCTCTTCTTCTTTTTGTTGATAGATTGCATACAAGGGTATTTTTTCTAACTCGTTTGTTAAGTTATTTATCTTTTCTAATACTTCCTTATCTTGATAATTTGTTTTAACATATTTCCTTTGAAGACGTTTTATCTCTTCAATTGTTTGCGTTATACTTTCATCTTTTTTTAATTCTTGTCTTAGCTTCATATAATCTTGATAAAGTTTGTCTTCTTTTATTTTATTAGTTAATTCTTTAACTTTTAGAATTATCTCTTCATCTTGATACATATTCGCCATCTAAGCTCCAAGTCTTGGCATCTGTTATTTTTACTTTAACGATTTTACCAATAATATCATCATTTCCATTTTTAATATTAACAAGTTTATTTGTATCAGTGTAACCAAAGTATTCTTCATCTTTCTTTGGGGATTTACCTTCTACTAAAACTACTACTTCTTTATCTAATAGTTTTTTATTATTTTCTAAAAAGTAAGTGTTTACTACCTCATTCAAACGATATAAACGAGACTCTTTCTCACTAAGCGGAATATCATCTTTCATCTTGGCAGCAGGAGTATTTTCTCTTGGGGAATAAATGAAAGTGAAAGCATTATCATATTTGCATTCCTTTACTAGTTCCAAGGTCTTTTCAAAATCTTCTTCTGTTTCGGTTGGAAATCCTACTATTATATCAGTTGATATAGCACAGTTTTTGATTTTTTCTTTCATCTTATGAAATAAAGTTAAGTAACTTTCAATATTGTAACGTCTTCCCATTAGTTTTAAAATTCTATCACTTCCTGCTTGGACTGGTAGATGTATGCTTGGCATTATGTTATCGTATTTAGCAATAACATCTATCATGGAATCGGTGAAGTCCCAAGGATGACTAGTCATAAATCTTACTCTTGGAATACCAAGTTCAGCAACATCTGCTAATAGTTCAGCCATTGAATAGTCTTCATATAAATCTTTTCCATAGGCATTAACATTTTGTCCTAATAAGGTTACTTCTTGATAGTTTTCTTCTTTTAATTTTTTAATTTCTTCTAGTATTTCTTCTTTCTTACGGCTTCTTTGTCTTCCTCTGGTATAAGGAACTATGCAGTAAGTACAGAATTTATCACAACCATAGATGATAGTAACATAAGCTTTGAACTTATTTTTTCTTTTAGTAGGAAGATTTTCTACTAATTCTCTTTCTCTTGAATAGACTTCAATCTGGATTTTTCCTTCTTCTACTGATTTTACTAAAGTATCTGGTAGTTCAAAGATATTATGAGTACCAATAACAAAATTCAGGTAGGAATATTTTTCTAATAAGTTTGTAATTACTCCTTCTTCTTGAGCCATACAACCACATAGACCAATCATTAAGTCTTTCTTTTCTTCTTTTAAGTGTTTAGCTCTTCCTAGCATTCCAAATGCTTTATTATGAGCATTTTCTCTGATAGAACAGGTATTTAAAAGAATTAGATCTGCTTCTAAATAGTCGTCTGTAAAGGTAAACCCCATTTCTGTTAAAAGACCAGTTATTATTTCGCTGTCATGTTCATTCATCTGGCAACCATAGGTTTTTAAGAAGCATTTCTTTCCTAGGAATCTATCTTTATATTCTTCTTTTAGTTTATAATTTTTTTCTTCATATTTTCTTTTATCTGTTGTTTTTGCTTCTTTATAATTTGGTAAATGCATACTCTTTTCACCTCTTGTATAGTATATAGAAATTTCATTCTTTTTGCAAGGAAAAGACGAAGAAGTAATGTTTTGTTTTATGATGTAATTAGAAAATTGAGGTGAAAATATCTGAATAAAAAATTGTAATATTAGATTCTTGTATTTGTGATACTATTATTCTTAATAAGATAAAATAATTATTGCCTAAAATAGATTAAGTTTATTATAAAGATTAAACAACTAGAATATTAAAAGATATTAGAAAGCTAGTTAAGATTCATCTTGATGTAATTGTCTTAGGTTGTACATATTATTCTTTAATAATAGATAAATTAAATATTTTTAAAATATCAATATCATTGATGTCAGTAGTGGCGTGGCTAGTCAGATAGAAAGATTATTAGAAAATAATTTATTGAATAGTGATGAAAAATGTATGGTTGAATACTTTTCTAAAAAGGAAAAATACGCTAGTCAAAACAACTAAGCGTATTTTTTATGCTTCTACTTCTACTAGCACTTCTTTAATGATGTGATCCATAGAAGTAAGTTTATTTTTCATAAGTTCATTTTTAATTCGGTCAAAGTTTTCTTTAATCATTGTTACTAATTTATCCATAATTGGTAAAAGTTCATTTTTCTTTTCTAAGTTTGAAACGATAACTTCTAGATTAGATAATTTAGTATATTTACCGTATTCACCACTTTTAATAAATGTCTTATAGAAAGATAAGAAGCTCATCACGTCTATATTATTAAATCTCTTATCTTCTAAGATTTTAAAAGCAGTTGATAAATTATCTTTTTCGATTGCTACGTCAAGAATTGTTTTTCCTTGATTGTTTTTTAAATTATACGATAATTTCTCATTTCTTTTTAATTTCTTAATAATTGGTGCAACTTTCATATAATTTTTGGTTGCTAAAATATGTAGTAGTGTATTTCCTTCGTTGTTCTGATGATTAACCAGCTCTTTATCATAATTAATATACTTTAATACTAATTCATATTGATGTAGTTTAAGTAATTTCATTAAGACAGTATTACCTGCTTCATCAGTTTCTGCTACACTTACTTTTTTCTTGCTTAACAAACTATCTACTAAATAGAAGTGACCTTCCTTCATTAATTCGAATATCAGGGACGGGTCTTCTTCACAGGCTAGTAGTGCTTGTTCTTCCGCGTAAAACATTTAAAACACCTCATCTTTTTACGTGACGGCCTTTATTATATCAAAAAAAGCTATCAATGTCAAATGAATGTCCTTCATTTATCAATAGCTTCTCTATTTTTTAAGTTTTTATACAATTATTGACTTAAAATTTATCGACATTAATTTTAATTCGTTTATTACCGTTTTGATAATTAGCTGCTTGTAGAAGTGTTCGAATGGCATTAATTATTTTTCCATTTTTACCAATCAATCTTCCCATATCTTCTTCTTTAACTAGAACTTCAATTGTAATTTCGTCTTCTGAAGTAAATTCTTCTATTTTAATGTCGTCTTTGTTAATAACAATTCCACTAACAATGGTTGTAACAAGCCTGGTTAAATCCATTACTTTGCTTCCTTCTTAACACTTTTGCTATCAGCATACTTCTTCATAACGCCTGCATTCTTTAGTAAACTGCGTACTGTATCAGAAGGTATTGCTCCACGGTCTAGCCATTTAAGTGCTACCTCTTCGTTAATTTTTGTAGTATTTTCTTTTTCGATTGGATTATATGTTCCAACTAGTTCAAGATATTCACCGTCACGTCTTGCTCTTGAATCAGTTACTACGATACGATAAGTAGGACGCTTCTTTGCTCCCATTCTCATTAAACGAATTTTTACTGCCATAGTTACACTTCCTTTCTCTTTGCATTAATATTGTAATACAAAGAAGTGAATGTTGTCAACTATTTTTTGTTAACAGTTTTATAATAAAGTAGCAACAATTATAAACTCACGTTTAGAGTTTTCTGCTTCGTAGCCAACTAAGGCTCCACAGACATAAATTCCGACAGGTGGTGCCGTACATAATTCATATTTTAATTACTAGAAACTTTTTCTAATTTACTAATAAAAAATACACTGTGTCTACTTATTTCATTAATAGACATATCTTTATTTAATAAAATTTTTACTATTTACAACCATTTATTTTTTCAAAAATAATGATACCTTTAGAAGCTTCTTCTTAATAAGCTTAGTTACAACACTTTACTTCTACCATTTCAGCATTATAACAAGTATTAAATTCATCATTAAGTTTAAATTTTTCAATCTCATCTATTATAACTTGTCCTTTCTTACTATTACCAATTATTTTCTTTAATTCTTCATCAGTTTGGGCTGTTAACATTGATAATAACATTTCGTCTTCATTAGCTCCAGTATAACAAATACCTTTGTAATTTATTAGGTATACATCATACATTTTGATACCAGTTTTTACTAACTCATATTTTTCATTTATTAGTTCATACTCTAAAACATTAGCATCATGTTCAAATTTATCATTATTTAAACTAATTCGAATTACTCCATTAGTAGTATATTTTTCATTATGTTCTGTATCTGCTAGACGAAAAACATAAGTAAGACTCTTTACTGTCGTATTATTATCCGTTGATTTATTGATTGCGACATTAAGAATAAGATTTCCTTCTTCTAATAAATCAAGGCGATAATCTTCTTTCATGTTATCAATATTTAACTCATTACCAATAATTTTATAATTTGATAAATCAATACCAATTATATGACTAAATAACTCGAGATAGATATTTCTTGTCCTTTCTTCTTTCATGAGATATTTCATAGTTGTATCTGATAAGATACTAATAAAATTATTATTCATATTTGGTTCCTTTCATAAGATAATTATTTTTGCTTTTTCGAAAAAGTGACACCATCTTAACAGATTCAGAACTAAATAGCAAATTGGGAATTTTGTATTTTCTCCTACTAAGTCCCCCTCAATTTACTAGATTCAGCCAGAAAAATGAAAAATTCAGGTCAAACATGTACCTGAATTTGCAAAATTCACCCTAAAAAAGTAAAATTTTAATTTTTTTCAATTTTAAACAATTCTGCTGCTAGTTCTTGATAATTAGAAATAAATTTGAAGACTATTTCTTTTCTAATATCTTTAGGAACTTCATCTAAATCAGCTTTATTCTCTTTAGGTAAATAAATCTTTTTGACCCCCGCGCGATAAGCTCCTAGAACTTTCTCTCTAACTCCGCCGATTGGGAGTACCCTCCCTTGTAAAGTTATTTCCCCAGTCATTGCTATCTTTGAAGAAATTTTAACACCTGTAAAAGCACTTATTATCGAAGTAGTTAAAGCAATACCAGCTGATGGTCCTTCCTTACTAACTGCTCCTTCTGGCAAGTGAATATGGGTATCATTAGTAAAAATTTTATCTCCAACTAAAAACTTCTCATAATTAGCTTTAATATAGCTAAGGGCAATCTGAGCAGATTCTATCATTACTTCTCCTAAAGAGCCAGTTAATATTAATTCACCTTTTCCTTTATAGTAAGTCGTTTCAACTTTTAGAACATCTCCACCGAAAGGTGTATAAGCAAGTCCATTAACTACTCCCACCTGACGTAAATCTTTCTGGGAATAAAAAGGATAAACTTTCTTTCCTAAATATGATTCTAAAGAATCAACAGTAACTGTTACTAAAGCAGCATTATTATTAATTAACATATCTTTAACTATCTTTCGTAATATCTTTGATATCATTCGGTTAAGTTCCCTGACACCTGCTTCTTTAGTATAACTTCTAATTATTTCTAAAATAGCCTCTTCACTAAATTCTACTTCAAAAGGAGTTAAGCCAACTTCGTCCATTAGTTTAGGTATCAAATAGTTTAAAGCGATATCCTTTTTTTCATATTCTGTATAAGAAGGAATGTGAATAACCTCTAACCTATCTTTTAACTCTAATGGTATTTGTTCTTCATAATTAGCAGTAGCAATAAATAACACTTTTGATAAATCAAAATCTTCTTCAATATAATGATCAGAAAAGTGGGTATTTTGTTCTTTATCAAGGACTTCTAGTAAACTACTAGCTGGGTCCCCTTTGACTCCCTTGGTCATTTTATCTATCTCATCTATAATAAAAACTGGATTAGAACTATGAGCTTTCTTCATTCCTTGAATAATTCTTCCAGGAAGTGCCCCTACATAGGTTCTTCGATGTCCGACGATTTCTGCTTCATCATTAATACCACCTACAGAGATAGTAGCAACATTTCTATTTAAACTCTTAGCAATAGAATAAGCAAGGGAGGTTTTACCTACTCCTGGAGGACCTATCAAACATAGAATTGGACTTTTCTCTTTCTTAGAATTTTGTTTAACAGCAATATACTCTAAGATTCTTTCTTTTACATCACTCATTCCATAATGATTGTTATCTAAGACTACTTTTATTTTATTTAAATTAGTTACATCTTTAGTTTCTATTTCAAAAGGAAGTGATAACATCCACTCGATATAATCTTTCATCATTACTACTTCTGGAGAAATTGGAGCAGATGTTTCATACCTTTTAATTTCTTCTTTAATTCTTTCTTTAATCTTGTTATTAGCTTTTAAATTTTTTAAACGTTTCTTATAGTTTTCTATTTCACTATTCTTACTATTTTCTTCCCCTAACTCCTCTTTAATCACTTTGAGTTTTGCTTCTAGATAAAATTTCTTTTGACTATCAATTACTTCTTTTCTTACTTTTTCATCTATTTCATTTTCTATTCTAGCAAGAGCTATTTCTTCCTTTAATTGTTCCAATAAAGAAATAGCTCTTTTTATTGGGTCTTCTTCATAAAGATATTTTTTCTTTAATTCAATAGAAAATGGTAATATTGCTGCCAAAGAATCAGTTAAGTCTGCTAGGTTTTCGATAAACGACAATTGGTGAAGCATAGCATTACTAGTACCTGATACTAAGTTACTATACTTCTCATAAGATCTTAATAGCATATCTATGTATAGGGTGTTTTTTTCTTTTGGTATTTCTCTTGTTTCAACGTCTTCTATATCAACATACCAAACATCATTTTCAAATTCATAATTAGCAACACTTACTCTACTATGACATTGAAAGACTGCTCTTGTTTTAGAATTAGGGACTAACAGTTTTAAGGTTAGGGTTGATAGGATTCCAAGTGAGGGAAATTCAATTACATTGTCAGTAGAAAAACCGTCTAAAGAGTGAATCATTAGTACTTGTTTTTCATTGCTTTGTTCTACGATATTAATTAAACGTTCTACCTTTTCATCTTGTGTTTCAATTCTATATTCAAAATTAGGAAATAAGACTGTTTCATTAACAATCATAACTGGAATTCTACTCACTACCATCACCCACTTCTAATTATTTATTATAACTTATCCGTTTTTTTTTGAGAAGTCTTTTTTAAGTTTTTTTCGTAAATTTAGTTACAGTTCAGACTAATAAAGTAAGAAAGAAATTGTTTTTTTCAGAAAATGATAGTACAAAAAAACTTAGATTTTCAATTGATTGGCATAAAGTATTAGTTTTTTCTTTTATTTATGGCTTATTTTCAATCTATGTACTTTACTTATTAACATTATAAAAAATAAATATTGAAACTGTAATTTAGATTTTTAGAATGCACCAAGGATAAGTTTAGTTCTATTTTGGGTAACACAGATTAAAACTTTATTTTAAAAAAAGCCATAATAATATGGAGTGTGTTGTTGTGTTATATTTTATTAAAATAGCGTTTTCTTATCTCTTACTAAAATCAAAGTCTTCTGATTTTCATAAATAGAAAATGTTTCTTCTTTTTGATACTCTATTGGTTTTAACACTATTTCTTTTTTAGCATTTACACTTTGTTCAATTACTTCTTGTGCTTTTTCTGTAAAATGTTTTTTATTATATTCTTGATTTAGAATGTCATCAACATTGTTTTTAGTTAAAGGTGTTGCTTTTTCAAATAAAATTCTATCACTAATGGCACTATAAGAAACATTACCTAAAGTATCATTTAACATAATCATATTATCTGCTGAAAAATTTAATGGTAAATCAGCAGCTTTAGGATGCTTTAATACTTTTAAATAGTCATAAGCCTCAATAAAATCTACAATATCTTCTAATTTCCCTTGCATACCTTGTTTTACAGTAGCAGGAAACTTATCATCATATCTTAATAACTCATAACGATTAATAGAAGTAATTGATGCTTTACTAACTTTTGTTTTTATCCTAAAAATTTCTTTTAAACGTTTAACTTTATATGACTCTATTTTAGTAGCAATAAACCATGGTTCATACTTATTTTTAGATGCATATTTATAAAGTGCTAAATCAATATTATATTTTTCTCTGTCATAATCTAAGCATGAATCTACCTCTTTTAAATGTTCTTGTATTTTTAGGCATTCATCTCTTAAACCAAACAGTATTTCTTTTACTGTATATTTATTATTATTCATATATTTTCCCCTGAAATTACCTTACTTTTTTATTAATACTAAAGTTTTTTGTTTTTCATATATCGAAAATTTTTCTGATACCGCCTTGCCTTTTCTTAAAAGAGTAATCTCTTTTTGGGCACTAGGACTTTCTTCAATTATTTTTTGTGCTTTATTACTAAAATCAGTAGCTTTATATCCCCAGTTTAAAATCTCATAAATCATCTCATCTGTTAATCTAGTTCTAAAGTTTTTACTAATAGATACAGTATCATCATAAGCATGATAAGTAACATACATATCATCATTAGTGAGTATTAGACTTGTTGGTGAACTATAAGCTGGGTATAAAGCAAAATTCTCATCACTTAATGCTTGTAAATAATCATAACCATATAAGAATTTAGCATAGCGATTAAATTCTTTTTGTTTTCTTATTTGAACACCTTCTGGAAAGAAAGAATTCCCATGAAGAATATAGTTACCTGTTCCATCATCAGCAATAATAGCATCACGAACTGTTATTGGTTCATGAAAAATCTTCTCTAATTTCATCCTAAAATTACTTTTAATTTCATCAGCATAAAGAACTAAATTATGGTCTTTACCACAAATCGTTTCTACAGGAACTATAAACATTTCATATTTTTCTTTATCATAATCAATATATTCAGCCATCTCATTTAAATACTTTTGAAGACGTAAGTACTCACCTCTAAGACCAAATAATATTTCTTTAGTAGTATAAGTTTCTTTTTTCATTATTACTCTCCTTTTTCATTTTTATTGACAATAAAATTAAGTTTTGAAGGCAATTTTACAAATGATATTTTTTAATTATCTCTTCTGCCACTTTTATACCATCTATAGCAGAAGAAGTAATTCCTCCTGCATAACCACTTCCTTCACCACAAGGATATATTCCTTTGACATTAGATTCTAATAAGTCATCTCTAATAATTCTAATTGGTGATGAGGTTCTTGTTTCTACTCCTGCTAGTAAAGGATTATTATCACTAAAGCCTTTTATCTTTTTATTAAACTCTTCCATAGCTTCCTTTAAGGAAGATGAGATGTATTCTGGTAAGATACTATTTAAATCAACAAAAGTATAACCACCCATAATAGCAAAATCTGTTTCTTTTTTAGTAATCTTTTTATTTACAAAGTCTTGATAATATTCTACAGGTATCTTTCCATTACCTAATTTAAATGCTTTCTTTTCTAACTCTTCTTGATAAGCAACACCAGCAAATAAATCTTCTCCATAGTCTTTTTTAGAAACAGTTACTATAATAGCACTATTAGCAGTATTACTATCTCTTAAATAATTACTCATCCCATTTACTACTAAATGATTATTAAGATTAGTAGCATTTAAAACATAACCTCCAGGACACATACAAAATGAGTAAACTCCTCGATGTTCCTTTGTTTGATAAGTTAATTTATAAGGAGCTTTTTTAATTTTATTATGATACTGTTCTTTATCAATCATTTCTTGATAATGCATTACTCTAACTCCTACAGCAAATGGTTTAGATTCCATCTTTAACCCAACATTATCTAATAGATGAAAAGTATCTCTTGCACTATGACCTATTGCTAACACTAATACATCACAAGGAATAATCTCTTTATCATTTATAGTAATACTTACTACCTTTTCATTTTTAGTTTTAATATCAGTAAGTTTAGTATTAAATCTAAACTCTCCTCCCATTTTTACTATCTTTTCTCTAATATTAGGAATTATTTCTCTTAATTTATCTGTTCCAAGATGAGGATGTTGTAAATATAAAATATCACTATTAGCACCATTTTCTATAAAGATATCAAATACTTTCTTACCACGATGTTCCTTATCTCTAATCATTGTTTTTAACTTACCATCAGAGAAAGTTCCTGCTCCTCCTTCCCCAAAAGAAACATTACTTTCTTCATTTAGTAATCCTTTAGCGAAGAATTTATTTACACTTGCTACTCTTTTAGCCATTTCTTCCCCTCTATCAATTACTAGAGGTTTAAAACCTTTACTTGCTAGGATATAAGCAGCAAATAAACCAGCTGGTCCACTACCAACAATAACTGGACGATTAGAAAGTTTTATAGTACCTGAATTAGGTAGTTTATACTCTTCTTTTACTACTTTCTTAAGTTTTAATTTCTTATTCTTTAATAGCTTTTCTTCTACTTTAAGATCAAGTTCTACATCAATGCTATAGTGATAGTGTATCTCATCACGACGTCTGGCATCGATTGATTTTTTATTAATACTCATAGTTTTTATGTCACTAGCTTTAACTTTTAATAATTTTAGTACTTCCTCTTGATAATTATCATTATCTACTTTTAAATTAATTTCTACTCTAAGCATTATAATCCTCCATACTAGTTAATATTCCTGATAGAAAAGCAAAAGTCAAGTTATAACCACCACAGTCGCCATTAACATCTAATAATTCACCTGTTATATAAAGATTCTTAACAAGAAGAGATTCCATTGTTAACGGATTTATTTCTTCTAAACTTACACCACCACTACATACTTGAGCAAAGTCAAAACCTTTATAGGAAGTAACTGTAAATGTCATTTCTTTTAACATATTAGTTAGTTCTTTTTTCTTTAAAGAGGAAAGTTCTTCATAATAAGTAGCAGAAGAAATATCTAGTTTTAACATAATATAATTAATTACTTTAATTGGTAAAAAGCCAAGTAAGGTATCTCTTACTCTTCTTCCTATAAAATTAACAGTATCATCAAAAGGCATTAAATCCAGTTTAATAGTTACTTTTCTCTTAGCACTTAATCCTTTAATAGCATAATAACTAAGATTAAAGATACAAATACCACTAAGTCCATAGTCAGTAAATTGTACTTGACCTAGTTCTTCTTTAATTTTTTTATTATCTTCATAAAGACTAACTATAGCATCAAGTCTTACTCCTTTTAAGTTGTGTTTTTCTTTTGTAACTAAGGAAGTAAGAGAGGGATAAACATCTATTATTTTATGATGAAAACTATTAGCAAGAAAATATCCTATTCCATCACTACCAGTCATTTTATAAGATTTACCACCTGTAGCAAGTATTAATTTAGCACAAGATAAATCATCATTAATAATAAATAAGTCATCTTTCTTTTCTATTTTTTCTACTAAATAATTAAATTTAAACTTACCCCCTAAATCTAAATAAGTAGTTTCTAATAGTTCTTTCATATTAATCGCTTGATTAGAAAAAGGATAGTAATATCCATCTTTTATCTTAGGAATAATTCCAAGGGATTTAATGAATGTTTCTACTAATTCTATATTATCTTTAGTTATAATACTAGTTAATAAGGAATCATTACTACTATGGTAATGATTTATAGATTGTGAATCATTAAAGTAATTACATCTACCAGCACCAGTTAATAACAGTTTCTTACCACTCATATTATTTCTTTCTAATATTGTTACATCATTACCATTTCTTAATAAAGATATACCAGCAGTAAGTCCACTAACTCCTGCTCCAACAATAATTATATTCATCAATCATAGCCCCTTTCTTTTAAGCTGTATTCTATCACATAAGAAAGAAAAAATCTAGTGTGCACTAGCACATTAGATTATGTCTAAGATTTAACAGCATATGGATTTAAAGCAGTCCCATCTCCTTTAGTTATTGGTGTATCAGCCATTATATTAATAACTAGACGGGCCCCGAAGAAATTCGTGACGTTGTTCCAAGGATACAGACTGCCTGAAGGAGTCACGCCCAAAACGCGCGCAAGAGAGCCGTTAGAATCAAAGTAAGACGGAGACAGCGTCCAGAAATATTGTCCATTATATAGATAATAATTACTATTTGGCGTATTGTATACTCCTCCTGCCATTGCTACTTCATCTGCTGTGATTAATAATATTGGATAATCTAACTTAGCAATTTCATTTGATACTTTAAATCTGTCATTATCTTGAACACATTTTAAGTTTGGTGTTCTCTTATTATATAAGCGACTGAATGTTCCATAATATGTTGTTGGAGTTGTTAAATATCCTGAGCCAACTGCTATACTTCGATCACTACAGAATGTTTCATCTGCTAGATATGATGCATAACTTGTTAGATTATTCTTATACCAAGTATCTAAAGTGGTTTTCATAGTAGAATTTGTGGTATTTGTTACTGCATCAGCATAACTATCACTACTATAGGATATAGGTTGTACTGTCATTGTTGTATCATTTTGATATCCTGTTACTTTGTAAACCACATTACAACTTGTGTTTAAACAACTATATAGTTTTCCTGCTACTATTTCATCATGATTATCTTTCCAAGTTAGTTGTTTAATAGTACCAGTTAAAGTGAATTTTTTAGTTGATTCATCAAAAGTATATCCTGTTCCATAGTTATATTTTTGTGTATTGGTAAACCAGTTGTATCCTGTTGTTCCATTATTCTCATGAAGAGAGAATTTCTCATTATATTTATAACCAACGTAAGTTGGATCCCAGTATTTACTATTGAATTTTGATTTACCAATTGTTACTGCCTCACCTGTATCTATTGTTGATTTACCTGAGTAAATCATTCTAACGCTTCCATCTCCATTACGTCTTATTATTCTCCAAGTAAATCCTGCAAATGATACATAGTTATTCTTTACTGCTCCTCTATAATAATAACTTTCTCCTTCATCGTCTTCTGCCATGAAAAGGCCTTCATCTGTAGTTGCTGTCTTGGAAAAATCAGGTATTCCTTTTGATTTGATATTAGTTTTAGAAGCAGTTGCACTTGCCTCATGATTATTCATTACTAACATACAATCTGATAGCGTATTGAAACCATTATCTTTACAATAAGTATCTTCTACTTTCGCTACTGTATCACTAGTTTGTCCATAGACATTTACTTTTACTTTATAGATTAGTCCACCATTATCATTCTGAGGATTATAGTTTTCATCTACCCATAGTCTTAATCTATATTTAATTTCTGTATCTCCTTGTTGATTTAAATTTCCTACAAATAGGCTCATCATATCTGCTGGTCTTCCTGTATAGACATTACTTGTTGTATCTTCTGAATAGGTCTTGGGGGGCATTGCTTCTTCCTCTGTTCCATCAGGATTAACTTTTGTTAGATAGAACTTTATATTCTTACCAGAAAAAGTATTACCACTTTCTTCTTTTGCTGCTATCTCATAGTTGATATCTGTATTACCTTTTATTGATGACTTTACTGTAAAATCAAAGTATTCGCCAGTATTTAATCTTTTCTTACCCGTATTATCAGTTGTTGGTAGAGCATTATTCATTGAAATAATATTACTACTTTCAATATAATTCATAGAAATAGCTCCTGTTGTAATGGTATTTAATTTTTGACCTGTTCCTACATAGTTAAATGCTGCATAGCTGATACCTACTATTGCGATTAATAAAATAAAAACTATTAATATTAAAACTAAATCTTTCTTTTTATTCTTCATTATTAATGACCTACTCTTTCTATTTTAGTTTTACACAAAAAAGATAGATTTATACTATAATTAGTATTTAATCTATCTTTATTCCACGACAAAAGAAAATAAATTTTTTATTTAAATTAGTAAGTACCCCCCCCAGGTTAATTCACAGTTAACTAGAGTTCCTTGATACATACTAACACCTACTTCCTATTATCATTTATCAGTATTCTTGACATCTTAATGATATCATAATATTTGACATTTAACAATAAGAAGATTTTTCCTATTTTGTATTAAACATTTTCAATGGTTTAGCATATTCACCTGTTTTTAAATATAAAGCTAGTTCCTTACCATCTTCTAAAAATAAAACCATATTTTCATCTATTCTTATTTTATTACCAGATTTAATTTTTTTTGCTAAGTTTTTATCTAATTCTTTAGTTTCCACTTGTAAGGCATCTTTAATAGTAATAAGTTCTACATTCTCATCTACTCCTGCTAAATTATAAGCATCTTTTAAAGAAAAATCACCTTGCTTTGTTCTTTTAAGAGCAGACATAGTAAGAGGAACTCCTAATATTTTACCCATATCTTCTATTACACTTCTTATATAGCAACCTTTAGATACTGTTGTTCTAAAAGAGAATGTTGTTGGAGTAGTTGCTAATAATTCTAAGCTTTTTATTTCAACTTGTCTTTTAGGAAGTTCTACTTCTTCACCATTTCTAGCATATTGATATAGTTTCTTCCCATTAATTTTAACAGCAGAATAGATTGGCACTTCTTGCAAATACTCTTTAGGAAATTCATTTATCATTTTTGCTATTTGGTCTTTAGATAAAGTCACTTCCTGTTTTTCTAAAACTTTTCCCGTAATATCCCCCGTATCTGTTCTAGTTCCAATAAGTACTTTTGCCTCATATTCTTTTTCATATGCAGTTAAAAACTCATTAATTTTAGTGGCATTATTAATAGTTACTACTAATAAACCAGTTGCTAACGGATCAAGTGTTCCATTATGTCCTACTTTCCTAGTATCAAATCTTTTGCTAACAATATTTACTACATCTCTTGAGGTCATACCTTTTTTCTTATTAAGTAGTAAAATACCACTACGACGAAATAATCTATGATATTCTTCTAAAGTTATATTCTTATCATATATAATCTTTGCTGTAGAAATAGTAACATAACGATAATGCCAAGGTTCATAAGGATAATTAGTTATCTCTTCTTTACCTAATGGATATCTTAAAATAAGTCCATACTTACAAGCTTTTTTCTTTACTTTTTTAAAAAATTCTTGATACTTATCACTTTTTAGTACCTCATTATCATCTACTACTATACCATTATCGATTAGAAATAAATCAAAACAAAGTCCAGAATGATGTTCACTAAAACCTGGTTCTGCTGCATAATTTTTATCCTCATTATAGATTTTTTCTTGTTTTTCTATTGTCCGATAACCACTATTTATATCTAGTTTGATATCTGTTGTAAATTCACTTTGTAGATTAAAAAAAGCTTGTAGTGTTCTTTTTTCTAAGATGATATCTTCCCCTAAAGTGTTGGTATAAGTTGCATACTTAGCATTTTGAAAATCTTGCTTTTCATATTCATTTTCTCTATTTATTAGAACTTGATAATTCATTCTTCTCATCCTCTATTTTTTCTAATACTTCATCAATTCTAGATCCATAAGCGATAGAATCATCATATATAAACGTTAATTCTGGAGTATGTCTAATATCTATTCTTTTACTTAACTCCCCTCTTAAGAAACTCTTAGCATCATTTAAGGCTTTTAGAGTTGCTCCTTTTTCCTCATCATTCATCACTGTTACATATACTTTACAATATCCCAAATCACTTGATACTTCGCAATCAGTAATAGTAACTTTTTTTAGCAGTTCATCTTTAGCTTCTAAGAATAAAATATTCATTAATTCTTCTTGAACTGCATGATTAATTCTCTCTATTTTAATATTAGCCATAAACTTTTTCTCCTCCCTTAACCAAGAATAGTATAACATTAGGAGATAAAAAAAGAAAGGCACTAGGTAGTTAAAAAAATAAAATTTGTATTTTTTAAAGGCAATTTATCATTTTCAGCTATACTATAGTGAGAAATTTAACAAATTCATTGAGCAATTTCGTAAATTCAGGCATTTTTAGAGTAGAATTTGCTATTTTCACATTTTTGCTTTCTAATCACTCATATGTTAGATTAATGGCGAAAGGGGGTGATAATACATGTCTAAAGAAGATGAAATTTCTAAAAAGCTTAATAAAATTAAAGAACAACTTATCAAAGATGGTAAGGTTATACCTGCTACTTCTGATACTATGTTTAAGATTATTATGTCTTCTTGTCCTGCTTATGTTACCTTTTTAATTAGTGAATTTACTTCTATTTCAAAAGATGATTTGGTCAAAAACATTATTATTCAAAATAATGAGTTACCGCTTAATAATGCTAAAGAGCGAAAAAAGATATCTGATTTCATTGCTAAGATTGATAAGTCATTAATAAACTTTGAGATGAATAGTGAATACTATGATGGTCTACTAATCAGAAATCAAGCTTATCTTGGTAAACTTGAGGGAGAAAGTTTGAATGCCTCCGAAAGTTTTAGTAATATGCAAAGATTTTTACAAGTGAATTTTAATAATTTTACGCACTTTAAAAGTGATAAACCGATTCTTGAATTTGTTTATACTGATAAAGATACGTTAGAAATTGAAACGGAAAATCTAAAAAAATATCACATCAGTCTTCCAAAATTAGCTAAGAAATACTATAATGGGGATAAGTTAAGTAAACTTGAAAAAGCTTTACTTATTCTTAAACTTGATAAGATTAGTGATTTAGAAGAAATTAGTAAAGGAGATGATGATTTAATGGAAGCAGTAGAAAAAATTAAAGAAGCAACTTTTGACATTAATACTATCGGTCTTTATGATGCAGAGAAAGATAGAAAATGGAAAGAAGAAGCAAAATTAGCTTATCGAGAAAAAATTGGTGTTCAAAAAGGCCGTGAAGAAGGCATTGAATTAGGTCGCAAAGAAGGCATTGAATTAGGTCGCGAAGAAGAACGTTTATCTATTATTTCTACTCTACTCAATAATGGTATGAGTCAAGAAGAAATCATTAAAATGACAGGTATATCATTATAAAAAGTTAAACAGGTGGGTTTATTATAATCCATCTTTTAATATTAAAAAATATAACAGGAAATCCTAGAAAATACTCTACTAATCTTCAAAAGTTAGAAAAAAGATACTATAATGGGGATAAGTTAAGTAAACTTGAAAAAGCTTTACTTATTCTTAAACTTGATAAGATTAGTGATTTAGAAGAAATTAGTAAAGGAGATGATGATTTAATGGAAGCAGTAGAAAAAATTAAAGAAGCAACTTTTGACATTAATACTATCGGTCTTTATGATGCAGAGAAAGATAGAAAATGGAAAGAAGAAGCAAAATTAGCTTATCGAGAAAAAATTGGTGTTCAAAAAGGCCGTGAAGAAGGCATTGAATTAGGTCGCAAAGAAGGCATTGAATTAGGTCGCGAAGAAGAACGTTTATCTATTATTTCTACTCTACTCAATAATGGTATGAGTCAAGAAGAAATCATTAAAATGACAGGTATATCATTATAAAAAGTTAAACAGATGGTTTTATTATAATCCATCTTTTACTATGAGTAAATTCAAGAAAATAAAAAGAACGAACCAGTTTATAGGTTCATTCTTTTTCTTATCTTTTAACTTCTACTAAATCATATACTTCAATTTGATCATTTTCCTTATAGTCTTGACAATTTTCTAAAGTAAGCCCACAGTCCATACCTTTACCAACTTCTTTAGCATTATCTTTACCACGTTGAAGTGACTTGATTTTACCTTGATAAACAACTATACCATCACGAATAAGTCTAGCATTTTCTCCCATTTTAATAGTTCCGTTAGTTACGTGACATCCAGCAATTAAACCAACCTTTGAAAATTTAAAGATTTGGCGAATTTCTAAGTTACCAGTAATAACTTCTTCATATTCAGGTTCTAGCATACCCTTCATGGCAGCTTCCATCTCTTCTACTACTTTGTAAATAATATCGTAAGTTCTAATAGATACACCATACTCTTTAGCAAGATCCATAACTTTGCCACTACCTCTTACATTGAAACCAATAATAATGGCATTTGAAGCTTGTGCTAAAACAATATCACTTTCTGTAATAGCACCAACACTTCCTCTTATGATATTAACCTTAACACCCTCAACATCAATTTTTTCAAGAGATTGCCTTACAGCTTCTAAGCTACCAGTAACATCTGTTTTCAAAATGACATTAATCTCTTTTAGGCCTTCATTTATTTGACCAAATAAATCATCAAGAGTCATACCTGTACGATTACTATCTGCTTCTTTGGCTCTTAAACTACGTTCTTCTGCTATAGCTTTAGCTTGTTTTTCTGTTTCAAAAGCCATAAATTTATCGCCAGCTTTTGGTGTTTCTGATAACCCAGTGATTTCTACTGGCATAGACGGAGTCGCTGAAACAATATTCTGCCCTAAATCATTCTTTAATGTTCTAACTTTACCAAAAGATGTACCCACTACGATTGGATCTCCTAATCTTAAAGTACCATTTTGAATTAATAAAGTTACTACACTACCCATGTGTTTATCCATTTGACTTTCTAAAACAGCACCAGTTGCATATCTTTTCGGATTAGCTTTTAACTCTTGCATTTCTGCTATTAACAAGATATTTTCAAGTAAATCTTCAACACCTTCTCCAGTAACTGCTGATATTTTATTAACTAAAGTATCACCACCCCATTCTTCTGGAGTAAGTCCAGCATCTGTTAGACCAGTCATTACTCTATCAATATTAGCTTCTGGTTTATCAATCTTATTAATTGCTACAATAATTGGAACATTGGCAGCTTTAGCATGATCAATAGCTTCTCTAGTTTGAGGTTTTACTCCATCATCTGCTGCTACTATAATAATAACTATATCAGTAACTGATGCCCCTCTTGCTCGCATTTCTGTAAAAGCTTCATGACCAGGTGTATCAATAAATGTTATATCTTTACCTTTACACCTTACTTGATAAGCACCGATTGCCTGAGTAATACCACCAGCTTCACCACTAGCTACACTACTTTTTCTTAAATAATCAAGTAAAGTAGTTTTACCATGGTCAACATGTCCCATAATTGTTACTACTGGAGGACGTTCTACTAAATCATCATCACTATCTACAAGTTCATAATTTTCAAAATTAGAAATATCTTGAGTTTCTTCTTTCTTAACAGTTTTATTAAACTCTAAAGCAAGAACTTCAACATCATCAAAAGATAAAGTTTTATTAACTGTTGCTAAGATTCCTAAACCCATAAGTTTCTTAATAACTTCACTAGGAGAAACATTAGCACAATTTGCCACATCTCCTACTGTCATTCCTTCTTTATAAAGAATAACAGAATCATCTTTGGCTGTTTCATTACTTTGTAATTTTTCTCTATGCTTGTAAAGTTTCTTTCTTTCTTCTCTAAATTTAGTATTAGAACCTTTAGTTACCTTGTTCTTTTTAGAAGGTTTCTTACTCTCCTTATTATAAGAACTATTACCATAAGCAATTTCTTCAGCTTTCATAGAAAGTGCAATATCTTCTACTATCTCATCATTCACATCTTCACTTGGAACATAATCCTCTTCATCTTGAAAAGCATTATCAAGAAGAATAACCTCATCATCACTTAAAAGACGTTTAGGGTCAGTAGTGATAAGTTTTAAAGTAGCCATCTTAGCTAAAACATCTTCTACACTCTTTCCAATATCTAAAGCATAATCTTGTATATTCATACACTTCACCTCTTTCTTTAATTTTCAATTATTTTTTCAATTTCCTCATATATACTATCAGGAATAGTACATTCTAACTTTCTTTCTAGACTTTTTCTTTTCTTGGCTTCTTTTAAGACTTCTAAGTCTTTTTTAATATATGCGCCACGACCGTTTTTCTTTCCAGTTAAATCAACAAAGACCTCTCCTTCTTTGTTTCTAACTATACGAAGAAGGTCTTTCTTTTCTAGTTTTTCACCGGTAACGGAGCAAGTTCTGTAAGGTATTTTTCTTACTTTCATCTCTTACTCACCTTCTTTTTTAATATTAATTCCTAACTCTTTTGCTTGTTCTCTTGTTTTAATATCAATATTATATTTAGTTAAACGACTAGCAAGTTTAGCATTCATTCCTCTTTTACCAATTGCTAAAGAGAAATTATCACCATCTGCTATTACAATTGCTTCTTTTTTATTAGGGTCTGTTAATAATACAGTTAAATCTTTAGCAGGTGATAAAGCATTACGAATAAATTCTACTGGGTCTTTATCATATTTAATAATATCTACTTTTTCACCATGTAATTCTGTAATTATATTAGCAATACGGCTTCCCTTTTCACCGATACAAGCACCGATTGGATCTACATTATTATTTTCAGAGTAAACTGCTACTTTACTACGATTACCAGCATCTCTTGCAACAGCATACATTAAAACAGTACCATCTCTAAGTTCTGGTATTTCATGTTCAAATAAACGTTTAACAAAACCATAATGAGTTCTAGAAAGTAATACTAGTAAGTTACGTCCATTATTATCAACTTTACTAACATATACTTTTAACTGGCTTCCCATTTCAATCTTTTCACCAGGAATAATATCTTTCTTTGGTAAAATACCATTACAACGTCCTAAATCAATATAGTAGTTATCAGTATCTTCTAAAGCAACTGTTCCGATTAATAATTCATCTTGCTTATCACCAAATTCAGCCATAATACTATTTCTTTCAGCTTCCCTTATTTTTTGAACTACAACTTGTTTAGCTGTAGAAGCAGCCACTCTTCCAAAGTCATGAGGAGTTATTTCTGTATCAATAGTATCACCAACATTTAAACTTTTATTTATCTTTCTAGCATCAGTTAATCTTATTTCACATTCTGGATTAAAGAAACTAATTTTTTCTTTTTCTTCTTCCTCTTCTTCATTTTCTTTAGTTTCTACCTCCTCTTCTTCATCTTCATCTTCATCTGCATAATGTTCAAATAAATAATCTTCATATTCTTCTCTAGTCATTTTTTCATCTTCAACTACTGTTAAATATGAATATACTTTTATCTCTCCTGTTTTTTCATTAATTAATACTTTTACATTACTATTTTTTGTATTATAGTTTTTCTTATAAGCAGAAGTTAGTGCTTGTTGCATGGCTTCATAAACAACACTTTTATCAATATTCTTTTCTTTTACAATATTATCAACTGCTTTTAAAAACTCTTTATTATTCATTATTTATATCTCCTTTCTCTTTAGAATGAATATCTAATACTTCAAAATCATTTAAAAGATTAGTTTTATCTAGTATTGGATTAATTATTTTTGTTGCTAAAGTTATCTTTTCGACATCTATAACTTCATCACTATCAAGCTCAATATTCTTTGTTTTTACGCCTTCTTCAACCGAATCATAAACAGCACTAACTCTAAGATTTAGATCTTTAATAGCATCAGTTATTAAGCTTTTAATTTCATCTTCCATAGTTACCTCCTTCAACTAGAAAGAGTGGGATTGTTTTAGCTCCCACTCCTTTCTTACTACTCATTATAACCAAATAATTTAATTTTGTCTAGTTTTTTCTTTTTGTGAATGGTATTATATTTATAGTGAGGTGGACATATGAGTGATACTCTTAAGAAAAAAATTATTTACATAATTAAAGCAATTAGTGTTATTCTTCTTTTCTTTGCATCTAGTTATTTTAAAGTTTTCTTTGCGGTAATTTTAAGAATTGATTTAAAGCACATTTCTGATTTAAATTATTTAATCTTAACTGTTTTATCTGATATTGTTTTATTTTTTATGTTTTATTTCATCTATCGAAATGATTTAAAGAAGGAGTTTAAAAGATTCAAAGATAATTTTGCTAAGTGTTTCGATACTGGTTTAAAATATTGGTTGATAGGTCTTATTATTATGATGATATCTAATATTGCAATTTCACTTTGTACATCATTAAATAATTCCACTAATGAGCAAACTGTTCAAAGTTTAATACCTGCTAGTCCAATACTTATGTTTATTGCAGCAGGAATATTTGCACCAATCTTAGAAGAGATTACCTTTAGAAAGACTTTTCAAACTATCTTCAAGAACAAATGGTTTTTTGCAATTATTTCCTTTCTAGTCTTTGGATATCTTCATGTTATGAATAGTTCCAATCCATTAGAACTTCTTTATATTGTACCATATGGTTCTTTAGGTTTTGTCTTTGCACTAGCTGATTATGAAACAGATACAGTTTTTACTTCTATTATGATGCATATGATACATAACAGTATCTTGATTTGTTTATCTTTATTATAAGAAAAATTCTAGAGAGTATATCTTTAGAATTTTTTATATGTCTTAATAAAATAATTTATAATTTGAAATCAAGTAATTGATTACAGACTTGTTCATAAATATCTTGTTCATTTTTTATAGTATCTATCAGATACATCTTATCAGTTTTATATTCCTTCAACCTTCTCATATAATATGGTTTATCAGTATCTAAAACAATATACTTCCCCTTATTGTTTTTAGATACTCTTTAAAAATTATTATCCTACTAACACGACTGTTACCATCACCAAAAGGATGAATTAGTTTCAAAGATTTCTTCAGTTTCATATGCTGCTAATGTCCATCTTCTATTTTATTAGAGTTAAAATCAAAGTTAACTTGTGAAAAATGATAGATATTTCCTCCACACTTTGACTTTTTCTGTTCAATTAATTCAATTTTTAAGTTTTTCAAGTTCACTAGAAATCACTTTCTTTATTTAATATTATATAGTTTAAGATAATTTTTCTAAAACTTTTAGAGCATCATCAAAAGTTGCTACTGCTTCTATTTTAATTGAATAACCTTTTCTCTTTTTCTCTTTCATTGCTTCTTCGTAGTTTTCACCAGCAGGTACTAAGAAAATATCAGCTTTCTGCCTTACAGCTCCATTTAATTTATATTTAACACCACCAATACTTCCAACACTACCATCTTCTCCAATAGTTCCTGTACCAACTATTTTTTTACCATTAGTAATATCTTTCTTTGTTAAATTATTATAAATAGCAAGGGTTAACATCAAACCACCTGATGGACCACTTTCGCTTTGTTTAAACTTCAACTCTATTTTAGGATCAGTATCATAATCATAAATCATCATAATACTAACACCAGCTTGTTTAACTCCTTTATTATCTTTGATGGTAACAGTTACCTCTTTTTCTTTCTTTTTTCTTTTAACTACTAAGTTTATTTTATCTCCTATTTCTTTAGTATTAATTATCTTCTTAAAATCATCTACATTAGTATATTTTTCATTCTCAACACTTATTATTTCATCACCTACTCTAAGTCCATTTTCTTCTTTTTCAGTAACATATAAAACATAAGGATGACTTGCTTTGATAGATACTTTCTTACCTGCTTTTTGATAAGCTTGTAAAATAGCATTTTGGTTAGCGCTTTTTAAATAAATATGATCTCTAAAAGTAACATCTTCCATAGTTTCATCATCTGTAAGAGTAGCATTTTCTTCTTTTTCTAAATCCCAATCTTTTATTATTTTAGATAAGAGATAAGTAGCAGGATTCCCTTTTAATTCTCTTACGTAAGCAAAGTACATTTTGCCATTAATTTTATTCTTTTTAGAGTTTAATATATTCACTCTACTGCTTATATCTATAGTACCACCACCTGCATAAATATAATATGGTAGTGGAATTGTTAATACTAAATAAAGTAAAAGAAAAACAATTATTGTTTTGAGATTTTCTGACATAAAACTTTTAAATTTTTCATACAATTTATTAAACATTTTATCAACACCTTTATAATACATTATAACAGAGGTTTAAAAAATATGAAGAAAAAATATTACTATTTTCTAGGAGCGTTTATCCTTTTATTTGCCTATTTTGGTATTTTTTGTTTTCCAACAGTAATGATTAATTCCTCTATTAATGCTTTGCTTATTTTTAGAGAAAAACTCTTTCCCTCTATCTTTCCTTTTTTTGTTTTGTCTTTTCTTTTTATTAATATGGGTTATCCAATTATACTTAGTAAATACTTTAAAAAGCCAATGAATATCATTTTTCATCTTTCTGAAAATGCTAGTTTCATTCTTTTAATGAGTATGATTTCTGGATTTCCTTCTGGGGCTAAGTATATTGTTAAAGATTATGAAGCTGGTCATATAAATAAAGAGGAAGCTAATCACTTATTAGTATTTACTCACTTTGCTAATCCTTTATTTGTTCTTGGTACTTGTGGCCTACTTCTAAATAATAAAGGACTTGCTCATAAAATTTTTATTATTCAACTGCTATCTAATATTATTCTTGGTATTTTAATAAGACCTAAAGCAAGAAGAGAAACAGTTAAAAAAGAAGTAGAATTTCCTCCTACTCCTAATATTTTATTATTTCTATCTGATGCTATTAATGAATCTATGCAAGTATTAATCTTCATGCTTGGCTCAATTACTATTTTTCAGTTTTTTACTAACTGTTTTCTCCTTTTTTTTAATGAATCAAACCTTACTAAAGTCATTTTTTCTGGTTTCATGGATCTTACTACTGGAATAAGTCTTGTTCCTACTCTTAACTTTCCTTTGAAGATTAAAGCCTTGATTATGTTGAATTTTATTACTTTTGGAAGTTTATCAGTTCATTTACAAGTTATTAATGCTATTAAGAAAACTAATTTATCCTATTATAATTTTTTAATTGGTAGAGTTTTACAATCAATAATTGCTTCCATCTTCTTTCTTTGTTAAAGATTGTAAGGGTAATTAACAGGACTGGTAATAGAAAAAGTCAATTCTCCATCTTTAAAGTTTTGATGAATATAGGTAATGGTTATATTTACAAATTTATTAGTATCACCAATAGTTTCAATAAATGTTTTATCTTTATCAAGAGCAAGAGAAATAGTAGAATTGCTTCCATAACTAGTATCAAATTTTGGAATTGGATATTTGACTACTTCTCCACTTCTTCCATAACTAATTATACCATTTGTTATATCAATTTGTAATGTAGTTACATAAGTAGTAGCTGTAGTTGCATCTTTTTCCATTTGAAAAGTAGCAGTTAATAAATTAGGATTAGTGGTATTAATAGTAACATTTTGTAAATGTCCCTTAATAAAATCATCTTGTATCAGTTTTTGTAAACTATTATCATACTCCACTACTGTTGCTCTTATTGATTCTATTATTTCTCTATCTTTATAGTTTAATACAACATCAAACATTCCAGTTACTACTAGTGATAGAATAACAAAGGTAATTAAAAGTTCAATAGAAGTCATTCCTTTTTGATTAATTCTCATTAGTTCTTTTTCACCTCCATTATTGCATAGTTATTAACATCATTTTTAGCATATTCAACAATAACGTGATAATACTTGCCAGAATTTATCTTTGTAGTATTTCTACTAAATGTTGGTATATAACTAATATAATCTTTAAAATCTCTTTGAAATAAGGAAGAACTATTTATATAATTTTTAAACCGCTGCGTAGAATAGCTAGTTAAATAAATTTTTGATACTTTATTAGTTCTTTTGAAGTTAGTACACCAGTCACTCATCTCATTATTAGTATATAAATTACAATCAGAGATATTGATATAACCATTTCTGTTAGTTGTTGTAAATACACTATCACTTGCTCCATCTAAAACTAATTTTCTGGCCCAATGAGCAATATAAGTACCTTCTACACTATCATAAGTTCTGTATCGTTCATATTCACCAAGTAATGGAAATAAATTAGTGTAAAGCATTGCAAAAATAGTCATTACAAAAATGCTGACAATTAAGGTTTCTAAGAGCATAAAGCCTTTTTTATTTAACAATTGCTTTTTTTTCACACATCTCACCCCTTGCACCAATCTTAAACCTATTATATAATAGATTATAGTAAAATACCATATCAAAATTGAAGGGGTTGATAATGTGGTTTCTTATGATATGACTAAAACTCCAGTCGTTAATGTCGTTGATGATATTTTGGCGTACGGTGCTACTCATGGAACAAGTGATATTCACTTTGATCCTAGAGAAGAATATTTGATGGTACGTATGCGTGTCGATGGGGATTTGCGCGATTATACAAAAATTGACAAAATATATGAAAGAAATTTAATCACCAGAATTAAACTACTAGCTAATATGAATATTACAGAAAGTCGTCTTCCACAAGATGGCGCTATCAAAGGAGTAATTAAAGGGGTACCAATGGAAACTCGTGTTTCTACTTTGCCAACCAATGAAGGTGAAAAATGTGTTATTCGTATTCTTGATTATTCAAGGAGTTTAGCAGGTATTGATTCTTTAGGATTCAACGAAAAAAACTTAGTAAAACTTAAAAAGATGATTCAAGAACCAAATGGTATTATCTTAATAACTGGTGCTACTGGTTCTGGTAAAAGTACAACTGTTTACTCAATATTACAAGTTCTTAATAAGAAAGAAACTAACATTATAACTGTTGAAGACCCAATTGAAATGAATCTTGAAGGTTTAAATCAGGTACAAGTTAATAGTGAAATTGGTCTTGACTTTGCTACAGTTTTAAGATCTATCTTACGTCAGGACCCTAATGTTATTCTTATCGGAGAAATTCGTGATAGTGAAACAGCAAAAATTGCCGTTCGTGCTTCTATTACTGGTCACCTAGTTTTATCAACAGTCCATACTAATAACTCATTAAGTACTATTGAACGTCTACTTGATATGAATGTTGAAAGATATTTGTTATCTAGTGCTTTAACTGGTATTATCTCACAGCGACTTGCGAAAATGCTTTGTAAACATTGTCGTAAGAAGGAAGCTACTACCCCATATCAAAAGAAAGTATTTAAATTAGCACTTCGCCAAGATGTAGAAGAAACTTATGTTGCTAATCATGAAGGTTGTGAATACTGTTCTGGTGGTTATCACGATCGTATTGCAGTTCAAGAGGTTTTAATGATTAACGATGAAATTAGAAATGCTTTAAATGAAGAGGAAATGAAGAAAGAAAGTTTGCAAAAGATTGTTTACGATTCTGATGTTATAACAATGTTACAAGATGGTCTTTATAAAGTACTTGATGGTACTACTTCTTTTGAAGAAATTTATCGTATCATTGATATAGATGATGATTTAGATACTTTAATGAAGATTGGTGTTATTTCTGAAAGTAGTGATAAAAAAACATCTAGTAGTACTGAATCTAATGATGCTACTACAAATGAAGAAAAAGATGAAAAGGTTACACAAAAAGAAATTGATAATATTGAAGCCCCAGTAATTATTGATATAGAAGAAAAAAATCCAGAGATTATTCCTATAAATGACCCCGATGATGAAGATGTAAAGAATGAAGCAGCTATCTCTTTACCAAATTTAACTACTTAAAAACAAAAAGACTCTAGTATTATCTAGAGTCTTTTTATTATTGATTAGTAACACAAGTAGCATTATTTGTCTGATCAACTGTACAAGAAGCACTATTAGTTACATCAGTACAAGAAACTGTTCCATTAATATTAGCAGTACAACTAAATTGGGTATCAGTGCAAAATGTTGATTCACTTGTTGAACCAGTGTTGGTAGTAGTACAGTTGGTACTACCAAAGACATTAAGCATATTTGTTTTTTCTTCAGTATAGTTATTATTTTTAAAACAGTCTAAACTATTATTACGATAAATACATGTAGATTTTTTATTAACATATAATTGATTAAAAACATTATAACCAGTAGTAGCTACTACATCAGTATAACTTGTTTTATCTGCTTCTGTTGGATTACCAAAGTTATAATACTTTACTAAATTGCTAACACTTTGCACTACTATTTTACTTTGATATGTTTTTCCTTGAATTTCATTTCCTGCTGTTGATGAAACCCACATATAAAGTTTATAAGTAACAGTTTTAGCTATATCTAAAGTACTTGCAGAAATAAAATAATTATTATTTAGTGAAGAGAGATCTTGAGCACCTGAATCATATCCATCACTTCCTACTAAACGATACTTCAAATAAGTATTACTTAATGTGTTAGTACTATCTTCTGCAAGCATAACTGAATAATAAGCTTTAATATTACCACTATTAGTAATAGTAAATGTATAAGGTGTAGTACTTACTCCTGCACTATCACTCATTGGAGCAGAATTTTCTAATCTGATACTATCTCCTTCTGTAAAATCCACCTTTAAAGTTCCTGTTTGTATTGATACTTTTTTTGTTCCCTCTAAACTTTTGGTAAATAAAGCATAACTACTACCTACTAATGTAACCATACTAACTGCTATTAATGCAATCACTATAGCCAATTTGTTTTTGTTCATTTTTATAACACACCTCTATTCTTACTTCTAAAAAAATTTTATCATAAAAAGAAGTGTGTTTCAACCTAAAAACTACACTTCTTGTACTACTGTAATAATCATTGGTTTAGAACCTATTTCTTGATATAAGTATTTACCAAGTTGATCTCTAACATCAGCTTTTATCTTAGCATAATCTACTTTTTTAGTACCCATTTCAATGTTAGATTCAATTACTTCTTTAGAAAGATTTTTAATATTTTCTACTAAATCTTGATTTTCTTTTACATAAATAAATCCTCTTGTTAAGATTTTTGGACCTGCTACTACTTCTTTTGTCTCCCTATCTAAAGTACAACTGATAATAACTATCCCATTTTCACCTAACATTTCACGATCTTTTAATACCAAATTACCAATATCACTAGAATCTTTTCCATCTATTAATACTTCATCAACATTAATATGTTCTTTTGTATCTTTGAAAATACCATTTTCTAATACTACAACATCACCATTTTGTTTTAAAAAGATATTTTCTTTAGGAATATTCATCTCTTCAGCTATTTCAGCAAAGGCATACTGATTACGATATTCGCCTTTTACTGGAAATAAATATTTTGGTTTTAATAAGTTAAGCATCATCTTTAAGTCTTCACTAGAAGCATGATGTAAAAGATGTTTTTTACTTGATAAACTAATAGCATTAACTCCTAACATAGCAATTTCATCCATAATAAGGGCAAGACGACGTTCCATTCCTTCCGCGCTTGGCTCGCTGATAAAGATAGTGTCTGTATCTTTTAATTTAATAAATTTATCATATCCTTTAATAATTCTTTCTAAATTAGCAAATGGTTTTTCTCTTCCATCAGAAATAAATACTACTACGTCTTTATCGTTCAAGTTAGATAAGTCTCCAATAATTTTAGGATTAATTTCTAAATATTTATTTTCAATACCATAGTTAATCATACTTTGTAGACTCTTTCCCATAATAACAATCTTACGATGGGTTTGTGATATCTCATCAAATAATTCTTGAATACGATAGAAATGAGCTGGGAAGATTGTCACAATTATTCGCTCTTCATTTTTAGTAAGTATTGTTCTAATGAAATCTTGTACTCGATGATTAGGACTAGTATAACCAGGACGAGCAGCATATAAAGATTCAGCTAATAAACATAAAACTCCCTGTTTACCAACATAGGCTAGCTTTCCTAAGTCTGTTTGATATAAACTTCTTGTAGCATGATCAAAAGTAAAGTCTCCTGTATAGACGATTGCTCCATCTTTAGTATATAGGACGTAACAGAAAGCATCAGGAATAGAATGAGTCATTGCTATTGGAAAAATACTTTCACTTTTAAAGTTTAATTTTCTATGAGCTTTAATCTCATGTAAATTAGCTTTCTTAATTCCTGCTTCTTCTAAATCTAATCGTAATATTTCAAGAGTTAACTTTCCACCATAGATTGGAACATCTCCTAGTTTATTTACTAAGTCTGGTACAGCACCAATATTTCCCTCATGTCCATGGCTTAAGAAAATTCCTTTTATTCTTTTTTTATTTTTTACTAAATAATCAAAATTAGGAATAATATAATCTATTCCAAGATTCATTTCAACATCATATTTTAAACCAGCATCAAATATGTATAACGACTTATCAACTTCAACTATATACATATTTTTACCATTTTCGTTTAGTCCACCTAAACTAAATATTTTAATTTTACTCATTTATTTTCCCTCCTTGTAAGTTTTTATTTTTTTATATAGTTTTTTCTCTTCCACATCTATTGTGTTAGATAATATTTTTTCTTGTTCACGATTAGAAAAAACAGAAGTTACATCATCTATATCAGTATCTAAATAATGATAAAATAACTCATGATATTTTTCTTGATACAGCAAATAATTCTCAATTGCAATGTTATCAGTCAATAAACTTCCTAATAATAAAGTATTACTAGCTTCTGCTAGTTCATCAATAAAGTCTTTATAAAATCCTACTATTTCACTACCATTATCATAAGTAATTGCTAGTTTTGCAGAAATCATCTTAACTTCTTCATTTTCTAACAAATCACCATTAATTATTAAATCCTTTACTAGTATCATTTTAGATTTATCAATTTGATTCTGCTGTGATATACAGGAATTTTTCAAGAATGAAAATATTTTTAAATGTTCTACTTTCAATTCTTTGCCAACTTCTCTAAAGCATCTTTTGCTGCTATTTGTTCAGCATCTTTTTTACTACTACCTACCCCTTTACCATAGATAATTCCATCTACTTTTGCTTCTATCGTAAATATTTTATCATGTGCTGGTCCTTCTTCTTTTACTACTTCATAAATTACACTTTGTCTTGTGGTTTGTACTGCTTGTTGAAGTGCTGATTTATAGTCTTCAAAGAAAATTATATTTGGATTTTGAATGTATGGTACTACTATATCTAGTATTACTCTTCTAACAGTTTCATAACCAAGGTCTAAATAGATAGCTCCCATAATAGCTTCAAATATATCAGCAACAATTGCTTTTTTATATTTTCCACCACTTGTTTCTTCTCCATGACCTACTTTTATATAGTTATTAAAACCCATATCCATTGAATATCTATATAAAGCATTTTCACAAACGTAGCTTGCTCTTACTTTAGTCATTTCTCCTTCAGTTTCTTTTTCATAACGATATAAATAATCAGCAACTACTAAATCAACTACAGCATCTCCCAAAAATTCTAATCGCTCATAATCTTTCTTAGCTTTATGTTCATTAGCATATGATGAGTGGGATACTGCTGTATTATAAAGTGTAAGATTCTTAGGACTTATTTTTAATTTTTCAAATAATTCTTCCACAAAAAAAATCTCCCTTCCTACGTATTTTAACATGTTTTTACTTTTTTAGCAATCTACTTGCTGAAAAGGTATATTTGTGACTATGTATGTAGATGAAGGAAATTTCATATAATAAAAAAGGAAATACTTAATTTTCAAAGTTTGAGTACTTACCTTTTAAGTTTTGGTTGGCACTGCAATCTATTAGATTGAGTGCTTTTTTAGTGATCTATCTATAAAGTAGGCCGATTAGTAAAATGACAATTATTACTAAAAATGATATTAAAAAGTCTTTTTTTCGACATAATATCAGACCTCCTTCCCTTAAAGAAGAAAGGTAAGCACTCTAATTACTAAGTATTTCCGCCGTTATTATCCTATTAATGATTATTATAAACAATAAAATAAAAATATTTTAGCTTTTTCCGTACTATTAAAAAGAAGAAATATCAATATTCAAGTATTCCTTCTTTATTTTCTAATAACTAACCAAAGCATTAAATAAGCATATTGCCAAGTTGGTTTTCTTTTCAGTTGATATAAAAGATAACTAATTGTTTCATAAGTAGCAGAATATTTATCTACTAAAGTTAATATAAAGGCTTCTTTTGTTTTGGGTAGTTTAATTGTTACTGGCCACATATGATTTATAATTATATCTTTTTCTTTATCATTTAAAGTAAAAATAGAAAGAGATTTATCTAAGGCTTTCTTTGGATGGGTAAAAGCATGCCATTTATGAGAAGCATCTTTAACTCGCCAGTCATATAAATAAAAGTCATGAAGCATAGCAGCTCTCGCACAAGACTTATAATCTAAATTAAATTTTTTACAAAGTAAATAACAGTAATGTGAAGCATTGTAACAATGTTCATAACAACTAGTAGCAGCATGTTGACGATAGTTTTTCATCTTCTTTACTTCATCATTTTCTATTATATCCTTAATAATATTTAAAAATTCTTCTTCCATCTAGCATCACCTTTTTCTTTTAAAGATTATCATAAGATATCTCTACTAGCAAGAATTTTATCATCTTTTGAAAGACCCAATTTATAATTTACAAATTTTCTGTAAATTATATACTATTAGTAGCTTTATTATCTTCACTTATTCTAGTTAATAACTGTTCATAAGTATTATATAACTCTTCACTACTAAACATTACTTTATCATTTTCTATATTCCAATAATTTTGATTAGTTATAAGAAAATTAAATACTTCTTTTAAACCAATAATAGTTTCTAACATATCATCAATAGCTTTTAAGTCTTCTTCTTTTTTACTCATATCTTGCATTAATTCATCAAGATAATATTCTTTATAATAATCATCTTCTCTTAAATTCTTATTTAAATAACTAAGTATAGTTTTCTCACTAGTTAAATTAATATATTTTTCTCTTAAATTAGTTAATTCTAAACCAGTTGTATTTAAAAGCTTCATCGTATTAGTAAAGTTTTTAGCATCAGCTTTAATATTTTCTATTGTTAAAACTTTTTCTATTTTATCAGTACTATCTAAGGTAGTATATAAAGAGGTAAATAATTTTCTCTTGTCTTTTAAATATCTCTTAGCAGCTTTTTCTACTAACATATAGTCCCCACTAGTATTAATAGTATTTAGTCTTTTATCAATATTAGTATCTTTACTATTATTTTCTATCAACAAATTAATTTCTGTTACTTCTTTGGTTAAATCATTTTCCATTGTTAAATCATTTTTTATAAAATGACCAAATATAACTGTAACTGCAATTACTAAAATAGTAATAAGTATTACTATGGTAATTAATAATTTCTTTTTCATAATACCTCTAAATCGCTATCTTTATAAGAAACACTAATCATTGCACTTAGTATTGTTTCTATATAACTATAGACTTCCCTATCTATATTTTTCATATTCTTTAAGATATTTTTTATATCTTCCATAGTAACTTTTACTGGTTTAGTATATTCTTTACCAAGGTTTGTAAATAGCGTTTCAAATGCATATTCTATTTTTTCTTGATTCAAGTTTTCAACTCCAGCGGTTGTTGATTCATGTAACTGGATACTAGATTTTGCTAATTCATTAGGAACAAATACTTGACCAAATACATTCCAAGAAGTTGGATAATGTTGTTCAAAAGCAAATAAGTTACTTGCTACTACTTGATAATTACTATTATTTAATAATATACCAACACAAGACATAGAAGGAACTATATTATTAAGTTTTTTTAATACCTTCTTATATTTTAGACTATTATATTCTTCTAGTCTAAGACCTGGTCCATCAAAGTTATCTACTGCTACTATCTTTTTTAATAGAGAATCTTCTAATTCCATAGCACTTACTAAAGCAAGATTACCTCCTTTAGAATGTCCTGTAACATAAATAGCTTTATCTTCTTCTTTAATATTATCTTTAAGGTAGGAAACAGCAAGTTGTTGGGTTGTTGTTAGATATTTATAAGATATTCTAATATTTTCAATCCACCCAATCAAAGAGCCATCTGTTCCTTTAAAACTAATTATCTTTTTATCATTTAAAATGAAAGTAACAGCACCAAATTGAGTTTCATTATCTCTTCTTTTAATAAAATTGGTTATTTTTAAATTTCTATATCTTTTAGAATTATTTATTATCTCTAACAATTCATAAGCTTTAGGAACCATTACACCAATATTTTCTTTCTGATATTTTTTAGCAAGGTGATAAAACTCTTCTAAAGTAATTTCATTTTGAAATGTTTCTACTGGTAAATATACTAATATTGCAAACAACAAATCATCAATCTTATTAAATGTTGCTTCTTCTAAATCTAAATTTTTATAGTAATTTAAATAATCTATTATTGTATACATCTTTTACTCCCATTAATTAATCTATATTTATGACCTCATAATCAGTAGTACCAATACCAAGACTTTCAGCTGTTTCTACAATATGAATAGCATGTTTTTCTTCCATTCTTTTGATTAATGATGTTTTTCCTTCATCTTTAGAATTAATAATAGCATCATAACAACACTTATCAAGGGCGACTGGGTCTAAACTAGCATATATTCCAATATCAGCCATTTCTGGTTCACTTGGATTAGGATCACAATCACAGTCAATAGATATTTTATTAGCGACATTGATATAAGCCATATTATCACTACCAAAATAATCAATTACTGCTTTATCAGCTTCTGCCATGCTTTCTAAAAAACCATCTTGGTCTTCAGTATAATTCCATAATTCAGCAGGAGAAGTTGTTCTACCAACGGAATGAATCCAAACTTTTCCGTTACTAGAAGCTACACCAATAGAAATATTTTTTAATGCTCCTCCAAAGCCTCCCATCTTATGACCTTTAAAGTGTGATAATACTAACATTGAATCATAGTTGTTAATATGACTTCCTACTATATTTTTATTTTGTAAATGTCCTTGATAGTTAACAGGTATTTCAATACTTCCTTCACTATCCATAATATCAACTTCTGCTATATCACAGAATCCATGTGCTTTAGCAGTTGCTAAATGATCTTCTGTTTTCATTCTCTTACCAGGATAAGCAGTATTACATTCAACTATTGTTCCATTTAGTTTATGAACTAAATCTTTAATTAAATTAGGATCAAGATAATTATGTCCTCCCATTTCTCCCGTTGATATTTTAACAGCTACTCGTCCTTTTAATTCTCTATTTAAGGCTTTATAGATTGCTAATAGTCCTTCCCTAGTAATATTTCTTGTAAAATAAACTTTTGCTCTTTCCATATTTTTTCCTTTCCCTAAATTCATTATATATCATTATTTTAAGTATTGCACGAATTTGTTAGATTTCTTTGCTGTATAAAAAATAAGTGGTAATACTATATATATTAGTAATAAGGAAAAAACACCAATACACTTCTTAAACAAACATAACCATTTATATTTAAATTTCCAAGTATTTCTTGACTATAATTCCAACATCCTTTCCCTGCTATCTTATCCATTCCAAATCCTGAAAAATATTCAAGTATATCAGTTGTTATAACACTAGTTAAAAATACTTTTAACAGTTTCTTTCTATCTTTATAAGTTAGAAAATAAAGCATAATTGACCCAGTAGCATAAATATTAATCCAAGGTAAAAAGTTACCTCCTCGCCAATAAAATGTTTTCATACCACCATTAAAATAATAAAAAATTAACTCATAAAGAAAACCAAACATACCAGTTATTACAACTAATAAACAAAAAATACCTATCATTGTTTCTTTATCAAACTTAATATCTTCATTTAGATATTTTAAATACTTCTCTTTCATACTGCTTAAATCTCTTTAATTCTTTTTATATAGGAAACACTCTTCATCATGGGAATAGATAATACCTACTGCTTGTAAATAAGAATAGATAATAACACTTCCCACAAACTTCATCCCTCTTTTTTTTAAATCTTTAGAAATATTATCAGACAGTTCATTAGTTGTTTTGTCTATCTCATAAAGTATTTCTTCATTAGTAAAAGTTTTCAAATAGTTTCTAAAACTACCATACTCTTCCCTAATATTTTTAAATATTTTAGCATTACTTAGACTAGCTTTAATTTTTAATTTATTTCTAATAATATTTTTATTATTTATTAATTCATCAATCTTATCATCACTGTAATTACATATTTTATCTAAATTAAAGTTATCATATGCTTTTCTAAAGTCTTCTCTTTTATTTAAAATACATTCCCAAGAAAGTCCTGCTTGAAATGATTCTAATAATAACATTTCAAACAAGTAGTTATCATCTAAATTAAGATGGCACCACTCTTCATCATGATATTTAACATACAAGGAATTATCTAAGTTACACCATTTACATCTAATAATTTTCATCACCTCATTTATATATATTGATCATCTATAATTTCTAAAGTTTTTTCCATATATTTTCTAAACCCATCATTTTTCCAAAAGCCAAGACGAACCCCATCAATCCCACGGGTTAATAAAACATAATAGTTATTTAAAACTTGTAAAGTGAATTCACGTTTATAGTATTCATCTTTCATTTCTTCTTTTTTGTAATTACTATTTCTATTTTTTAAATTAGCAGGATTACCTTTTAGTTTACCATTACTATCTACTTCAAGATCATTTCCAATTAAAACTCCCACTTTGTTTAAATCTAATCCCTGAACAGAAAATATAGAACCTATCTGAAATTTAGCATCACTATCATGAGAATTCAACCAATCTTCTTGAGTAGAATTCCATCTGTAATGGATATCACCTTCATGCCATTGTTTAATTTTTGAATCTCTTCCTTCTTTTAAGCTCCAAGGTTCAACAAGGCCTGCCAGAATTCTGTTAATATGATTTTTGTTATGAGTTCTATCATTTCCTAACCATTTTGTTAAATTATGAAGTGGTTCTGTTTTAAAATAGCCAAAATATGCATCAATTGACTTATCCCTAAAAACATCTCTATTAAAATTCGGATTGAAATTTGCAAGTTCTGACTCTAATAAACCTGTATCTTTATAAAGAAGGTACTTTATTCCATTTATATAATCATCAGATGTATAATTTTTTCCTACTGGTGATTTAATTCTAAATTGAGTCTTCAAAAATCTTTTTTCATAGCCATTAGTTAACTCTTTAAACATTTCCCTTGAAATATTAGCTGGTCTAACTTTTTGAAATATATCATACATAAGGATTATTTGTTTTCCTATCTTTTGTAAGATTTCAAGATGAGAATTACAGTCTTTATATTTTGATCTTTTGTATACTTTATTATGTGTAGGTTGTTGTTTACCATAACGTCTTGAAAGCTTATGTGCTTCATCTACTATGATAATATCATATTCTTTATCTTCATTAATGACTTTATTTGAAGTGCTAACCTTAAAATAATCATCCTCTTGCATACCATAAGCTTCAAAAATATTTCTAGCAGTTTTTTCCCAATTTGGTTGAACAAGAACCCTTATTTTCTTTTTATGTTTATCATCTTTTTCTTTATTAATATCTAATAATTCAGCTACAAGATGAGTTAATAAAACTGTCTTTCCTGTTCCTGCATCTCCATTTACTACATAATTTTTACTTGGATTTGCAATTATTTCTTCTAATAATTTTTCTTGATTCTCACTTAAAGTTTTAATAGGGCTATATTTAAATAAGACATTATTTCTAAGTTCATTAAGAGTTGGTGTGTTAACCCATTTTCGTTTCTTATAAAGTTCTTCTTCCCACACTTTTAAAATTACATCTGATTCAATATCATCACTTTTGGCATATGTAGTAGCTTTTTGCCCATCATTAATGTTAATAAGGTTACAACCATCAGTACGAAAATAGACAATAAAACGATTTTCAATATCATTAAGAACCGTTCCGTTAAACTCTTCTGAAAATATTACTATTACTTCCTTAAAATTAGCTTTTATAAATTCTTCTTTATTTTTATCTTTAGTATAATGATCATTGTTTCTACGCCTAAAATTAGTGGTTTGCCCAATATAAAAGCCAGTATCACTTTTATATATATAAATTGCATCTCCATTTTCCAAAGATTTTTTCTGTCCCTCAGTAAGTTTTAAAGGATTTTTATTAATTAATTCTTTTCCATCCAGTGAAAATTCAATAATATCATAATTTATCATACTTTGTTGAAACTCCCTTCGCTTTAGAAATTGGATACTTCACCTCTGTTTCATCCATTTTTTTATTTACAATTTCTATGATATCAACACCAAGTACCTGTGACATTTGTAAACAATAGTTAGTAACATCAGCTAATTCCTTAAGTACCTCTTCTTTATTGTAGTTATCACTATTCCACTGAAAACATTCAAGTAGTTCTCCCGCTTCAATTGATATTGATTTAGCTAGATTAACTGGAGAATGAAATTGATCCCATTCTCTATCTTGATTAAACTTTTTAATTCTTAATAATAATTCATCTAATTTTTCCATGCATTTCCTCCAACTTGGTGATATAAATAGTTCTTTTCCAATATCAGTATAGCATTAAACATTAGTTTTCGCTACCTTAATCTATAATCTAGTTTTCCTGATTACAATCAATTTCTAGTATTCATTCTAATATGAACTCTACTCTTTTTAATAGTTCATTTATAAATAACTCTTCATTTATTTTATAAATATAGCTATACTTTTTACCAATATCTTTCAGACTCATCCCACTTACATATACATCTTTTCTATCAAGTATTATATATCTATCATGTAAGGGATTATTATTTATAAATGAAATATTATTATACTGACTATTATATTTTTTTAGTAAAATACTATCTAAGTTTTTTGATAAAATAATAATATTTTTATTAATAGTTCTTAACATATCTAATAATTCTTTATTAGCATAATTATCTATAATTATAATTTCTTCTTTGGCACTATTTAGTAAATCTAGTAAGATACTATAAGCATCATATATTTTACCATCATAAATAATAGATGTTTGTTTAGAAGACATCTTATCAAATGACTCTTATAATTTTAATATTCTATTTTCATGATTAACTAACATACTATCTTTATTACTACTTGATAAGTACTTTCTCATATAAACAAAAGCATCTATTATCTGCATACTCATTATATCTGCAACTGGTGTTCTTAATATAGTTGCAAGCATAGCAACACCTTGTTCTGTGAATACAAATGGTAATTTTCTTTAGCCACCATAATTATTTAAACTTGAAGTCCCAACTTGGGACTTCAAATTTAAATATTCCTCCTTATCTAGTTGAAACATATATCGTTCTGGAAACTTATTAATGTGTCTTTTTACAGCTTGATTAATAGTTTTTGTACCATTTGAACATTCATACAGTCTAGCAAGGTCAGAATCTAGCATCACCTGCTTACCTCTTATTTCATATATCATATTCTCTATTTTTTCTTCTTTTATAACATCATTCATATTTTTACTTTCCTCCCTATACAAAAAGGGTATACCTCTTCTCATGAAAAGATATACCCACAACATGCATGTAGTTTTTCCTGACTAAAAATTACACACTTTATCGTCCAAATTGTCATATTAACATGTCAAGTAATTAATACATTCATATTGTATCAAGCATTTGTTTTCTGTGCAATAAATAAATTTATAAATCCATACTGTTTTTGTTCAATAAAAACTTTTTTAACCCAATGACTAAAATTCCTTCTTCAGTAAACCATGGTTTCTTATCATTATTTACAACAATAATCTTTTTAAAATTATCAGGAATATTCATTAGTGGTCTTTCTTCTTGTAATGTCTTTTCTCTTGTAGGAAGACTTAATGCTGATTGAATATAATATCTTTTATTAAATTGATTACATACAAAATCAACCTCAACCTGTTTTTTTTCATTCTTATCACGTATTTCTACTATTCCTACATCAACATTATATCCTCTATATAATAGTTCATTATAAATAATATTTTCCATAATGTAAGTTTCTTCTTGTTGTCTAAAATTCAATCTACAATTTCTTAATCCAATATCAGAAAAATAGAATTTATATGGTGTTTGAATATATTTTTTGTCCTTTATATCATATCTTTCTGCTTTTTCTATTAAAAAAGCATCTTGTACATATTTTATATATGACGTTAAAGTATTAACCGAAATATCTTTAATACCATTCTTTCAAATATATTAAAAAGTTTATTAGGATTAGTAAGAGGACCTATAGATGAAGCTAGAATATTAATAACAGAGTCCAACACATCAACTCTTTGTATATTGTTTCTTTCAACTATATCGCTTATATAAGTTTTTTCAAATAATTGTTTTAAGTAATTACTTTTTTCAATTTCACTTTTAAATGACAATATTCTAGGTAATCCACCATAAGTAATATATTGTTCCCATGCTTCATTTTTATCTTCCTCAAATGAAGAATAAAATTCAGAAAACTTAAAGGATAAACTCTTATTTCATCTCCACGTCCCCTAAATTCCGTTATTATATCAGATGATAAAAATTTAGAATTACCTCCCGTAACATATATATCTAAATTTCTTATATGCAAGAAACCATTTAAAACCGATTCAAAATCATCAACTTTTTGAATCTCATCCAAGATTAAATAATACATATTATCGTCAACAATTAGACCTCTCACATATTCATCTAATTTATCTGGATTTAAAAAAGAGTTATTTTTTCTTTCATCTAAATCTAATTTAATAATATGATTTTCTTTAACACCGGTATCTAATAAATAAGTCTTATACAAAGAATCAAGTAAAAAAAGATTTCCCACATCTTCTAATACCAGTTACAACTTTTACTAAACCATTTTCCTTTTTATCTATTATTCTATTAAGATAAACCTCTCTTTTTATTTTTTTCATTGCATACCTCCATTGAATATTTTTTACGCAAACGTAAAAAATATTCAGTGAGGTATAATATGGTTCTTATTAGTGTTTCAATAAAGCTATACTTTCACAATGATAAGTATTAGGAAATTCATCTACTAATTTAATTGTTTCTATCGTATACTTCTCTCCTAGTTCCTTTATATCTCTAGCAAAGCTCATTAAATCACAAGAAATATAAATAATACTATCACATTCTTTATCAAGTAATAATTTTCTAGCACTATTTGATAATCCACTTCTTGGAGGGTCTACTATTATCATATCTATCTCTTTATTATACTTTTTTAAGAAATCTTTAGCATCCATACAAAAGAACTCCACATTATCTATATTATTTATCTTCTTATTATAATTAGCATCAATTATTCCTTCTTTTACTATTTCAACTCCATAAACTTTTTTAACATAAGGTGATACTAATAAAGAAATAGTACCTGTTCCACAATACAAATCTAAAATAGTATTAATATCTTTTCTTTTAACTATATCAATTACTTCTTTATAAATACTTTCTAAACCTTTAGAATTAATTTGAAAGAAAGCATCACGTCCAACATAAAAGTCCATGTCAAATATCTTGGTTTTAATCTTATCACTACCAAACACTAACGTTTCATTTAAATAACAAGAATCAACTTTATCCTTAAAGTAATTTAGTCTTTCAATAGCACATTTTCCTTTAAAAGAAATCATACTATTATTATCAAAAGACCTAATCATTACTTCTTTTAATTTTCTATTATCTTTAATAAAATCTTTAATAAACTCATAAATCCTAGTAATATTTTCATTTACTAAATAACATTTATCTATATCTAATAGTTTATTACTTTCTTCTTCATAGAAACCTATTTTATCTTCTTCTATATGAAAAACAACTTTATTACGATAATATTTTTCTTTACTAGGGATAATATCTATCTTATCTAGATTAATACCAGCATATCTCATTAGTATATCAAGGGCTTTATTCTTCTTAAATTCCAGTTGTTCTTGATAAGAAAGTTGTTCTAACTGACAACCACCACAAATATAATAATAAGGACAAAAAATACTAGAATAGTTCTTAGGTTCTTTGACTTTCCCAATAGAATACTTTTTCTTATCCTTTATTATATTAATTTCCACTTCATCACCGATTCTTACACCTTTTACAAAGGTTATTTTGCCATCTATATAAGTAATTCCTCTTCCAAAATGGTCATACGAAGTAATAAGATATTTCATAATTTTCCTCCTAACTAAGAGTTGTGTCTTTATTATATCATAGAAATTTTGTTCGTCAATAATTCTTAAGAAAAATTTTAAGAAAAGAAAAGGATTCATAAAATTACATTTTATGATAATCCTTTTTCGTAATAACTAATTGACTTATAACAACAAAGCCACCAATAAGTACAAAAATAAGTCCAAAAGATATTATTATTCTATTAAAATTCTTTGATGTATTTGAAATATTTTCTAGTTCATCAGCTTTTACTTGTCAAGTTACTTCTTTATCATCAATCAATAAAGAAATTTGACTAGCTAATTTGTTACCAGCATTTTCTGGCTTATAATTATCTTTTATACTAGCCTGTATCTTTACAGTATAAATTTCATTATAGAATAAACTATCTGTTACTCATAATTATTAAGACGTGTAACTTTAATACTTTTTTCATAATTTTCCCTCACACATCCGTTATAGTAGCATACTTTATAGCAATATACTAATAAAAGTTTTTACTTACATATTAACTGCTAGAATAAATCAATTTTTTATGTTGTTTTAACTGTAATTGTTAAGCGATAATGTACTGGTGTACTACTTTTTGTAATGACATACTCAGAATTACCATAAACACAGCTATCGGCCGTATCGTGATGAATTGTGGTTTGATCACCCAAACCTTTTGCATAGGCAGCTGCACGATATGTTATATTACCAAGAGAACGAGTAAAAGTTTCATTTACCTCTCTAGTGGTATGGATATCCGTAAATTGACTAGTATTTTTATATTTTAATTCATGCCAATTCATCCCATGAAGAGCCCAGCCACCACACGCATAAATAGATAAATCTTTAGAATGAATGTTACCACTATTTCCATATGAATTTAGTATAGGATTAGATGAATAATCAACACCATTAGTTACATAACGATTTACACGATAAGTTACCTTCTTTGTACTAGAGCTAGCACTATTTGGATCGTATTCAGTTAAATAAATACTAGTATATTTGTAATCTCTTGGTGTTGTAGCATCAGTTTCAGTATAATCTCCATTTGTTATAGAATATGAACTACTACTATTTGAAAGTGAATGTTTTCCAGCACTACTAGCAACACTAGATGAAGGTCTTGTGAAGCAACCAGTTATGTAATAATTATCGGAATCTCCATAGGAACGATGTCCTCCATAGAATAAGGCTGAATTTGTACAGTTATATTTATATCTAGTAGTAGAATCGTAAATTGAACCACTACTATTCCAGTAAATTCCACTAATATCTGATGCACCACTGCTATCTGTACCAATTGAAGTAATCTTACCACTATTGTAATCACTTCTAAGGGTACTACCACTATAAAAATACTCACTGTATAATTTGCTATAAGCATCATTATAAGAACCTGTTGAGCTAGAAGTATCATTTAAGGCTAACTTACATTGACCACCACTATTTGAAACAACAGTCCAACTCTCACCTGCATAACTTTGTGTACTACCGACACTATTACAAGTAAAACTTGGTGTTGATGGAGTAGGTGTAGAACAACCACTACTTGAATAACAATAACTTCCACCACTTGATTTATCTTTAGAATAGCATCTTTCACCAGTAGATGAATCATATGCTAACTGATTATAAGTTCCACTTCCGCAGGAACTACTACAAGTCGATCCATCACGATAATAAACATCTGTACAAGTAGTAGTAGCACAACCACTACTTGAGTAACAAGAACTTCCACCATAGGATAAGTCATCTGAATAGCATCTACTATCATCATAAGAATCATAGGCTAATCTGTTATAAGTACCACTTCCACAAGAATTACTACAAGTTGAACCATCACGATAGTAAATACTAGAACATCTAGGTGGTTGACAACTCTGAGTATTACAAGATGCACTTTCGCTAGAATAAGAAGTCGTTCCATCACATTTATAAGTTGTTACACTACGAGTTTTGGTTCCCCCTCCACAACTTGCACTACAACTTGACCAACTTCCATAATAAATAGCTGGATTTATACAACATTTAACACTACTGGTACTACTAGTACAATAATTATTAGTAAACTTATCATAGAATTTCTTAGTTTCTGTCGCTGTTCCAAAACCAGTATTAGCGCTACAACTTCCAGTAATTGTACTACTATAAGTCTTACTACACTCGTTATAAACAGTATAATTAAGAGTCTCTGTCCTTGTATTTCCTAAATCATCTTTAACTTTAATATAAACTTTTCTACTTTTTCCATCATAACTACCACTTAGTGTCCAACTAGCAGATATACTTGAACTACCAACTGTATAACTATACCAAGATGAATATGACTTATTATTATTAGAAAAACTATAATATATTTTATTATTTGTAGTATCAATTCTATCAGTTAAAGTTAATTTAATAGTAACATATAAACTATTATAATTACTATTTCTGCTAGTAATACTCTTACTTTTTATAACTGGAGCATCTTTATCAATATAATACTCCGAAGTATTAACAGAACAAGAGTTACCTGCTTCATCATAAGCAATCACTTTACCATAAACATGGCCATTATCAGTATAATTACTTCCAGTAAATACACTTCCTTTAGCACCAGCTAAAGTTTTAGTACTAATACCAGTTATAGATTTACCATCATCTTTACAAATACCACTACCACTACTCTGATAGAAACAATTTCTAAATGACCATTTAGCTATATCACTATGTGGAATAATTTTTATCTTAACATTTTTATTTTGCCAAGTTCTTTCTCTAGTACTTGATTTAAAATTAAACTTACTACAATCTGGAGCAGTTCTATCAATTATATATTTATTAGATGTCTTATCAGTAATATTACCTTTTGTATCAATTGCATGAGCTTTAATAACATACGTTCCTTCTTCAGTAAATGTTATATTAACTGGTGCTGTATATTTCTTTGCTTCTTCCTTCCTATATAAGACATTGTCTTTTTCTATTTCATAATAGTAGGAAGCTACTCCACTATTATCAGTAACCGTCATTGTAACAGTTATATTTCCATTAGTTATTTTTTTATCTGGACTAAAAGTAATAACAGGAGCTTTTGTATCATCATCAACAGAATAGCCATTACATTCTATTTCAGAGTAATACTGATACTCATTAGCTGTTATTTTTTGAGAATAAACTTTACTATTTCCAATATTAGTACAACTATTACCATTATGATCTTTTAGTTCTGATAAATACTTTTTTGTATATAAAGTATTAATAGTAACAGCTGTTTTCTCACCAATGTTTTTAGGTAATTGACTACGATAATCAGTAAAATATTCTTTACCAGCTAAAACAGTGGTATTTTCTTGTGACTTATAATACTTTTTTCTAGAACTTGCCAGTAAACTATTAACTGATACAATGGTAACTGTAGTAAGAATACCAATAATAGCAATTACAGCTAATAACTCTATAAAAGTAAATCCTTTTTTCCCTTTTCTTAACTTTTTCATAATATTTCTCACTTTACTTAACATTAATTATTTTATTTCTCTTTAAGAAAGTTTCTAGTTCTTTAGAAGAAGTAGTACTAATTGCTTCTTGAATTTTGTTATTACTAACTACTGCAAAATATGGAACCACTAAAAGATCATCACCATTCATTTGATTTAAAAAAGTAGCAATAGACATACCATCATCTGATCGATCAAAATAAGCTAAACTAAAGGTAAAATTATATTTACTAGCTAAATTATTAATGACTTCTCTTGCTTCTACACTATTAGTTGAAGAATCTAATAATACTAATAAACTATTTTCTGTTCCTTGGAATTTTTCCATAGTTTCTATCATAGTTATTTCTTTATCATCTTTTGTTTCATCATTAATAATTCCTTGTTCAATTAACATACTTCTTAAAATACTGCTATTATATATTTCATTAGCAATACTTTTAAGTTCGCCATCTTTTATAATAATGACCGCTGGTTCTTTAATTTCTTTATCAGTTATTGCTAACTTTTTTTGTAATTCTTTATAATCACTAGATGATTTACTTTTATCAAAACTTGTAAAGCTCAAGTTATATTTCTTTGCAATAGTATCTACTATATCTTTAGCATCACTACATAAGTAGCAGCTACTATCACTACTAGTTACAAAGACTAGTTCTGTTTCTTTATTATCCTTTTTATTAATTATTTCATTTACTAATTTACCATTTTTATTATTACTACTAATAAGAAGAGAAATGCCTCCCATTAATAGTAGAATAATAGCAATTGTTAAAATAATCATAATTACTTTTTTTCGCATAATATACCTCTTTTCTAATTAGTTTTGACATAATTGTCAAGCGAACGTTTTCTTCTGTAATAGCAAATTTGATAACCACCCAACTAAAATCTTTAGTATGACTAGTTACCTATTGATAAGTATTTTCAAAAAGCAGTGACAAAATAAATAATATTATATATGTTATTTCAACTAGATGTATTTCTATTTCCTATTTTTTCTCATACATCTCATTACTATAATACTTATCATAAAACTAAGTTTCAGGTTTTAAGATTCACTACCACTTACAACATATTTCTTATTATTTAACATTTCATTTTTATTAATACAAACTTATACTATTTTAATCTACATAAGAAAGCAAGTACCTCCCTATTTTATTCCAAAATAAATGGATTGTTACTACTTCCTGCTCCAGAAGTCACTTTTATTGTTGACTTTAGATAAACGACTGGCCAAACGCCGTTGCCGTTGATAACAGCACCGCTGTAGACATATCTGCTTTCGTTGACACTGAACACGCCGTAATCACTAGACGAGTTAGGCGAAAGGGTCCACATTTCAGTTGATTTGAATAACCAATCATTATTATTACAATCACTATTACTACTATTCCAGTAAAACATCACTTCGGCCATACAGCTTGCTCTATTTGTGCTGTCTCCTCCACTTGTGGCATATCCATAATCGCTGGGATATATTAGTCCTACTTTTCCTATCCATGATGTACTTCTACCACTATATACTGTCGTTCCTCTTTCTCTTGTATAAAACATCGGTGCTGTTACATCAGTATATGTAGAACTTCCTCCCAAGTACCATTTAGCATCTCCTATCATTAATTTTGCTGTATCTGTTAAACCGTTAGAAGTAAAATTACAGGATGTAGTGCCGTTGTTTTGACCATTATAACAAGTTCCACTTTTCCTATTCCAGTATAAGCTACCGCCATAAGTCTCGCTTTCATGTCCTGGATTTAGTAAATAATTTATTCTTGCATCTGGCCAATTATTTTTACCAAAATCATCTTCTGCTCCTGTAGTTGTATCCTTATTATCCCAGGCATAATCTCCTATTGATTCATTTCTTATTATTTTCATTCTTTTCTCTATTTTCCCTGTTCCATCATCTACATCAAATACTCCTATGATTCTCCATAGTTCATCATTGAATTTTACATAGTTATTGGGATTTGCTCCTATATATCTATAATCTGTTGTTGCTGCTAATTGCTCGGTTGCTTCATGAGTAAATGTCCACATTTGATTCTTTTGGTCAGCTGTTGCTGTATTATAATCTAATGTTTCTGGATTTGCTTTTTTAATTAATGCTGTAGTGGCAAGAACTGGTGCACCTTCTTGTATAGCATCTACAACAATTTTTCCATGATAGTGTTTGTTTAAGACTTCATTAGTAGCATCTTCTTTTATCCATAGTTTCAAGGTAAATGTTTTACTTTCTCCTGAGTTTAATGTTCCACTTATTAATTCACTATCTATTGCTGTTGATAAAAGCCTGGCGGTTGAACCATCTAAACTGTATTTAATGTTTTCTTTTGCTAATTGTTTAGCACTACAGTTATCTTGGGTTACCATGTCGGTATCATCTTTTAATGATACAGTATAGTTTGCAGCTAAACTTCCTGTGTTTGTTATGGTGAAAGTAGTTCCTGACTGTGCTAGACCGTTGGTATCAGACATTGGTAGTGCATTATTAAGTCCTACTGTTGATGAGGCATCTGCTGCAAAGTTGATATTTAATGTACCTGTTTTTACTACATTGTATTCGGCAGATTGAGATGATACTGTAAATATAGCAAAGGTACTGCCTATTGATAACATTGTAACTCCAAAAATGGATAATACAGTGAGCATCAACTGTCTTTTACCCATTTTTGTTAGAGATATTTCGTGGTAGTCATTAGTATTATTTTTATATTTTTTTTCTTTAAAATCTTGTCTTTTCTTTCTTCTTTTGAATTCTGCCAATTTAATCACCTATCTTCTTAATCTAGTTAAAGTATAGCAAATTTTTTTTAATTATACTAGTCCTTTTGCAAGAAAAAAGCAGTCACTTTACTGTGACTGCTTCATATCTTTCATTGCTTCTTTTCTTGAAAAACTTTGTTTTCCTCTTTTATCTAATCCCATTGCTTTAACTAAAATAGTATCTCCTACACTTACAACATCTTCTGTTTTGTTGACACGTTCTTTGTCTAATTGGGAAATATGAACAAATCCTTCACAACCTGGCCATAATTCAATAACGCAACCAAAGTCTTCTACTTTTAAAACTTTAACGGAATAAATCTTTCCTTGTTCTACTTCTCTTGAAACATTTAAAATCATTTCTTTTGTTTTATCTATTACTTCTTTATCACTATGATAAATAATTACTCTACCATCATCTTCTAAATCAACTTTTACAGCACCGATACTGTTAACATCATTGACATTACTAGCTTCACAGATGATTTTGGTAATCATTTCTCCACCTTTACCGATAACGTCTCTTATCTTATTAGGAGAAATATAGAATGTTTCTGTCTTAGGAGCATATTGTGATACTTCACTTCTTGGTTCAAAGAAAATTTTATCTACATCCTTTTGTAATTCTGCTTGACTCTAATTTTTTTTGTGGTAAACATTTATATATAACACTAGACTGTTCTTTACTGCCATCTTTATGGGTCAAAACTACAGGAATCTCAAACTCAAAACCCATTTCAAAATCTAAGTCTCCAGGTAAAACATTTTTCTTTTGAACTTTTAATGCACAATCTAATAAATTATAATTACCTTCACTATTTTTATAAATTGGAAATGTATGTGCTTCTGATTTTCCATTATAGTCTGTAAAGTAGCCTTGTACTAATGTTGATTCAAGTCCACTGAATTCGAGCAAGTTACACGCAACAGAATTAACTTCAACACATTTTGCTAAATCGCCAACTCCTTTAAATTTAGATATGCCATATATGGTTCTAGATTTTTCTTCATCAGTATATGAAACCATTGAATCTCCAGCATATCCGTCTCTTTGTTGCCCTGGTATCTTGTAAATTTCTAGATATTTCTTTGAAAGCAATGCATTTTGCTTTGAAGTATCATCATTTATCTCATAAAACCAATTTTTTGATAGATTTCTTATAGATGCACATACGGCCTTTTTAAATTTTTCTTCGCCATTATTCAATTTATTTCTTATTAAATTTACAGATTCAATATACACTGATTTATCGTCAAATATCATAGTAAGTGGATAAATCCAATCATTAACAGTGACAAAATCATTTTCACCAAGTCCACCAACATATACTACAAACGGTTCTTCTTCGTCATTAGAATATTTTTGCTTAGTATAAATTCGATTCAATTATAGTATTGTATTGCATACTTCATCTGCAGATAAATTAGATTTTACTATTTTTTCAAAATCATCAATATTATACATTATATATCACTCCCTTTTTCTTCTATAATTCTATTTCACCAGTTAGGAATTCTAAAGCTGGTATTTGTCTTATTCCTTCATAATCAACTTTATCATAATCAAGTGTTATTAAATACTTTGGATAATTATCTTTAATCTTTTTCAAAACATTAAGTTCTCTTGCTAATGTTTTCTCATCTCTTGCTGATAATGCTACTTGTACATATTTAATGCCATCATTATTTTTTAATACAAAATCAACTTCTAAATCATCGTATTTACCTATATATATTTGATAACCTTTTCTTTTAAGTTCTAAGAAAATAACATTTTCTAAAATAGAACCTAAATCTTTTATTCCACCTAATAAATAGTTTCTAAGACCTAAATCACATACATAATATTTATCCCCTGTTTTAAGATATTCTTTTCCCTTTATATCATATCTTGATACTTTATAAATAAGATAGCTATCTAAAAGATAAGATAAATAGCTTTCAATAGTATTAACAGAGTTTTTTCTATTATTAGAATTTAAAGTAGCACTTATTTTATTAGTTGATACAATCTGACCAATATTATCAAAGAGAAATTTAACAATGCTTTCTAGTATTAAGGTATCTTTAACATTATTTCTAGAAACAACATCCTTTAAAAGTATTGTATTATATATTCCATCTAAATAATTTCTTATTAAATCATTATTATTATCTAAATTTAATAAGTAAGGAAAACCTCCATTTTCTATATAAGTATTATATTTTTTAAGTTCATTTTCCTTTCCATAGTATTCTAAAAATTCACTAAATGATAATGGTAACATGTGTATTTGCATATATCTTCCAGTTAAGTAAGTAGCAAGTTCACCAGATAACATATATGAATTGGACCCAGTAACATATAAATCAATATTCTTATTGAGAAATAAACCATCAACTGCTTTTTCAAAATGTTCTAATATTTGCACTTCATCTAAAAACACATAGTACATTTTTTTAGAATCTATTTTATCATTTACATAATTATATAAACCTTTCCAGTCCGAAAATTTCATGTCACTAGGATTCTCAAAATTAAGACTTATTATTTGGTCATCCTTTACACCATTTTCAAATAAATATTTTTTATATAATTCAAATAATGTTGATTTACCACATCTTCTGATTCCTGTTACTACTTTAATTATGTTCTTATCTTTTAATTTAATTAAGAAATCAAGATATTCTTTTCTTTCAATTAATTTTTCCATATAATAACACCTCTAAGTAAAGTATAATCTTCAGTTACAATATTGTCAAGTTTTTTCATTAGAATGAAAAAACTTTCTATTTAAATAGAGTTTTTAATATTTTCAATATAAAAACAGTCCTTTACTTAGACTGCTTCATCTCTTTCATTGCTTCTTTTCTTGAAAAACTTTGTTTTCCTCTTTTATCTAATCCCATTGCTTTAACTAAAATAGTATCTCCTACACTTACAACATCTTCTGTTTTGTTGACACGTTCTTTGTCTAATTGGGAAATATGAACAAATCCTTCACAACCTGGCCATAATTCAATAACGCAACCAAAGTCTTCTACTTTTAAAACTTTAACGGAATAAATCTTTCCTTGTTCTACTTCTCTTGAAACATTTAAAATCATTTCTTTTGTTTTATCTATTACTTCTTTATCACTATGATAAATAATTACTCTACCATCATCTTCTAAATCAACTTTTACAGCACCGATACTGTTAACATCATTGACATTACTAGCTTCACAGATGATTTTGGTAATCATTTCTCCACCTTTACCGATAACGTCTCTTATCTTATTAGGAGAAATATAGAATGTTTCTGTCTTAGGAGCATATTGTGATACTTCACTTCTTGGTTCTTTAATGGTAGAAGTTATTACACCAAGAATCTCATGACGAGCTTTTTTAGCTTGCGCTAGCGCTTGTTTTAAGATATCTTTAGTAACTCCTTTAATTTTAATATCCATTTGTAAAGCACAAATACCATTTTCTGTACCTGCTACTTTGAAGTCCATATCTCCTAGATGATCTTCCATACCGGCGATATCAGTTAGAATTATATAATCATCATCATGAGTAATTAGTCCCATGGCGATACCTGCTACGGGAGCTTTAATAGGAACTCCTGCTGCCATCAAACTCATACAACCAGCACAAATAGATGCTTGAGAACTACTTCCATTACTTTCTAAGATTTCTGATACAACTCTTATCGTATAAGGAAATTCTTCTTCACTTGGAATAACTTGTAGTAAGGCACGTTCTCCTAAAGCACCATGACCAATCTCACGTCTTCCTGGGGCACCATATCTTCCTGTTTCTCCAACTGAGAATTGTGGGAAGTTATAATGTAACATAAATCTTTTTTCATCTTCTAAAGATAGACCATCTAAGATTTGATGTTCTCCTAAAGCTCCTAGTGTAGTTACTGATAAACTCTGAGTCTCTCCTCTTGTAAATAAAGCTGAACCATGTGTTCTTGGTAATAAATCAATAGAAGCACTAAGCGGTCTAATCTCATCGAAACGTCTACCATCACTTCTTAGTTTTTCTTTAACAATTATTTTTCTAAATAAGTTATATTCTACATCACTAATTATCTTACTAACTTTATAAAGTAAAACATCAATATCTTCTAAATCTTTATTTTCTTCCTTATATTTATTTAGAATAGTTTCTTTAATTTCATCTAAACGTTGATATCTTTCTTGTTTAGCTTTAATTCTTAAAGCTTCATCGATATCTTTAGTGCAAAGGCTTTCTACTTCTTGACGTAGTTCATCCTCTATTTCTATTTTTTCATATTCCATTTCTTTGATATCATAATTCTTTAAAATATCTAATTGGAACTGGCATAGTTTTTTAATTTCTTCATGAGCTAGCATTAAAGCATCAAGCATAATGTCTTCATCTAATTCTTTACTACCAGCTTCTACCATAGTAATCGCTTCAATTGTACCAGCTACGGTAAGGTCAAGTGTACTTTCTGCTAACTCTTCTTGAGTAGGGTTAACAACAAATTCATTATTAATATAACCAATCTTTACCCCTGCTACTGGTCCTGCAAAAGGTGCACCAGTTAACATTGTTGCAAGACTTGAACCAAACATAGCAGATAATTCAGGTGAACAATCTTGGTCTACTGATAGTACTGTATTAATAATTTGAACTTCATATTTAAAATCTTCTTTAAATAAAGGACGCATTGGACGATCAATCATTCTAGCTGCAAGAGTAGCAGCATCAGTTGGTCTTCCTTCTCTTTTAATAAAACCACCAGGGATTTTTCCGACAGAATAAAGTTTTTCTTGATAATTAACTGTTAATGGGAAGAAGTCACTTAATAAGTTAGCTGTTTTTCCTACTACTACGGCAGTAAGTATAACGGTATCATTATAACGAATTAAAACAGAACCAGTTGCTTGTTTTGCTAACTCTCCTTGTTCTACAACTATCTTTCTCCCATGAAAATCAAGTTCAAATACCCTCTTCATATATACCTCATTTCTACTCTATAGAAAAAGAAACACTAGTATCTAGTGTTACTTTCTAAGTCCTAATTTTTTAACAACTTCACGATACTTTTGTACATCAGTTTTAGCTAAATACTTAAGTAAGCTACGACGTTGTCCAACCTTCATTAAAAGTCCACGGTTTGAATGATAATCGTGTTTGTGTTCTTTTAAGTGAGCTGTTAACTTCTCTATTTCTTTTGTTAAAATAGCGATTTGTACTTCTGTTGAACCAGTATCTTTTTCATCTCTTGCAAATTCTTTGATGATTTGTTGTTTTTCAACTTTTGTTAAAGCCATCTTTAACACTTCCTTTCTTTTTTTAAATACACCATATTCTAATAAAAAGTAGTAGGAAGAACTGCTTAATATTGGAACAGGTAACTGTACATACTATACTATAAAAGTAGCTGTTTGTCAAAGAAATATTGCTTAAAATTTGCAACTAACTTTTAATTTCTACTAGTTAAACATTTCAGATAGCATTTTTCTCTTATGTACGAAAAAAGAATTGAAAACAATTCTTTTTTAATTAAAATTTCCAGTTGCTTTAAATGTATCAGCTAAGTTAATTACAGTTCCATCGGCTTTTCTAGCCAGAACAGTATGATATCCTTGTGCTTCTGCAGGTACTAAGCTAATAATATCTGATATTTCATTTAGCTTACCATAAGAGTTAAATTTCTTAGTATTATCAGTTTGACTCCAATTAGTATTTATATCTTTTAGAATTGGAACATATTCAACAGTACCATCTTCCATTAGATATAAGATTGTAGCACTACTAGCATCTTGTCCGGAACCATCGATTAAGACTTGAACTATTTTCTTATCGAAAGACTTTGTGTCAATTAGTTCATAAGTAGAAGTATCTGTAGCTGTAACCCAATTTAAACCAAGCGCATTAGAAACAGTAGCACCATTATATGAAATTCGTGCAGTTTTTCTTGTTTTATCTACTGAAACACTAATTCCCACAGCATTTGTTGAGAAACCATATTGATCTGTATCAAGATCATAGTTAACCTTAGCACATTCTGTTGTTTTATCTTCTACGTTCTTATTATCATTAGTTATTGTTGTAGTAGTGTTTTTCTGTGCTGTTAGTTTATCTTTATTGATAAAGATAAACGCTCCCATTCCGATACATGCTAATAATAAAATAATTACAATGATGATTAAACCTACATTCTTGTTTTTCTTTACTTCCAACTTAATTACTCCTTTCTATTTATATTATACATTAACTAAAAAGTACTGACAATTAATTACTTCTAAACACTTAAGTTATATGTCAAAACATGTTAATTTATAGTGCTAAACTTTATAATAGCTTGATTGCTACTAATTGGAGTATTAGGACAAGTCATTCTAATGACACCATTATCAATAGCAGGGAACAAATAGTTTTCTCTAAAAGAAAGACGAAAATTTATTTCTAATAGTTCCATACCATCTAATATTTTTTTAACATAGATACTTATGTGATTAGTTTGAGCATATACTCCTTCAATAAGGCCTTCCAAAACCTCATCAATTATTTTTAACATAAATTTCAGTAAAATCTCCTTATAGAAGATACTCTATCTAACATTATACTTGTTATAGATAGTATATAGTCATTCATTCTTAGCACCTCATTTTATCTATTTACATTATTATTAGTTAATTATCTTGTATACTTACCTAGCTTTTACTTATATACTAACATTTTTGAAAAACAAGTGATATTGTATTTACTACAAGTTTTACATTTCCTACCTATCAAATCTTCATCACTATAAACAAATCCGTTTTCTAGATAAAATTCATCTACTTTAGAAATGGTATCTCCTATAGTTTTTTCTATTAATAAACTTCCATATCCATTATTTTTATATTTTCATCTATTGTTATGGCTTCAATAAAACAGTTGCCTTTATATATTGAAAATGATATTGTTCCAATAACTTTTACCTTTTCTATAAGAGCAAATGAGTTTACATTGACTCCAAATTTTTTTGTTTTCAGCAAGCTAAAGTTCATTCTCTATATAAAGATTAATTAAAATTTCATTATTATATTTATTAATCTTCGTAGAATTATTCATAATTTTACTGCTTAACCTTTTTTGATATAAATATACCCAATATAAATGAAATAACAGATGGTATTAATATTTTTATTCCATTTACTATTATTATTAAATAAAATGGTGCAGAATCTCCTCTTGAATAATAATTTAGCCAATCAATATTTGTAGTAAAAATAAAATACAAAATTAGCAATAAGGAAAGAAAAAATAAAATCATACTAAAAATATTTCTATGTGAAATTGTTTGATGTTTTTTCTTTTTATTAACAATAAAATTTGCCAAAAGTATCAAATATTCAAAAATACAAAATAAAGAAATTAAATATATTATAGTTAGGACTGTTGGAAGCGTTCCAAAATGGTATAAACTTAATAATTCAGCCAGTACAAATGTTAATATTAATGATACTATTATACTTTCTACAATTTTTAAAACCCTTTTCATATATATTTTTCCTCCATTAAAAGTTTCCTAAAATCTAAATATTCTTTTCTTTTTATTAATTTTTTCAAATATATAACACCTCTAAGTTAAGTATACTTCCCAGTATATAGCATATCAAGTTTTTTTAATAAAATGAAAAACTTTTTATTTCAAAACAAAAAAGCACCTAAGTGCTATTTTACTACCCAGAAAGTAGGCATATCTCTTAAACCATTAGTACCAGCTGCAACGGGATGATTTATTATCTTATGATTAATAACTAACTCAGAAGAACTTCCACCATCCATATTAGCAGCATTAATAGCGCCATAGTTTTCCATAATCTCAGTTAAATCTCCCATATCTGCTCCAATACTAGTAGCAAGACGACCATTAATTACTAAGAAAAGAACAATTCCATCACTTCGCTGACCAATGGCAGTTCTAGGGGCAATACCCCAACCCCCATTGCCTTTGACGAAACTACTTTTACCATTAACAATTAAGAATGGTCCAAACTCGATTGCATCACGAATTCCCATATTAATTGCTTGTTCTTTTGTAAACTTACCAAGTACTAGTTTATTTTCTTTCGTAAAACCAACAAAGCCTCCACCCATATTAGCATCATCAAAGTCACTTACTACTTTTCCATTAGAAATAACAGTACCATGTGGAAGAGCTCCATTACTATTCCAATCAGGATCATAAAATCCACCTGCATTCATCGCAATAATAGCATTTTCTCTTTTAGCTACAGTGGTAATAGCTTCTCCTCTTTTACCTAAATACTTAGTAGTAGCGATTGATACTCTTGACGGATCATAAACTGCTACTAGATAGCCTTGATAAGATGCTCCTTTAATATCAATAACTTTATATAAAGCACCTTCTTCACGTTCTAATATTTGTTTTTCATATTCATTTTTATAGATAGTTTGATTAGTGTTATAGTCACTAATATTAACAAGTTCGGGATTAGTAGTATCATTAACTTCTATTAACTGATGTTTTGACATTATCTTATTAATAACATCGTCATTATAAAACCATGTAGCTAAATACTGATGAGTCATAGTAGTCATTGCAGAGGTTATCCAAAATTCCCTAAAGAAACTAAATGGTCCATAAAAAAGGAACAAACCAAAACTGCTACCAATAACAACTAGACTAGCAAGTACTAGTTTAATCTTATTTTGTTTTTTTTCTTTTCTTTTTCGTTCTTCTTCCTCTTTCAAGGCCTTCTTGATACTTGGCATTACTACTGTTTTCTCTAAATTTTCCATAACTCACCTTTTAGTTCTTTCCTAAATATTTTCTATCACCATCAACATCAATATAATCAACTGTTAATTTAACAGTTTCTAACTTTTCTCCATTTTCATCTAGTAATTCATTATAATCTTTTATATTTTCATTATATTTTTCAATATCACTTACATAAGAATTAATTGCTTTTTCATAACCAATTATAAAAGCTTCACACTTATTATTTACCGATATATCAGGATATAAAACATCAACACATTTATCTTTTAGAGTTTTATAATCTTCTTCTAAAGGTGCAATAGTTATAGAATAATTTGCAATTACTTCTTTATATTTAGTATCATTATTTTTTAAATCTTCATAATACATATCTTTCATCACTACTTGATAAAAGTTATCACGTTCCTTATTAAAGCTATCAATATGTTCTTTAAATACATCATAACTTTTAATAACACTATCAATTTTTCTCTTTGACTCTATTTGGTCATTTCTATACCCTATTATAAAATAGATAATAACAACAACAACTAATAAAAGAAAAACTATACCTAAAGCCCATAATACTTTTTTCTTAGAGTTCTTTTTGTCCATTATTTCTTTCCCCAATTCTTTTCTTAATTTTTGTTTTTTTCTTACTAGATTTATTATTATTCAATAGGCCTAATAAGATAACAAGAAGTAATAAAACTAATCCTAATAAACCTAAAATAATAAATTTTTCTTGGTTGCTATTATTTGCACTATTCTTAGTATCTACCTTATTATATCTTTGAATAGTTTTTTCTACCTCATCATAATTATATAAACTTTTTCTACCAGTTTCAACATTTTCTCCATAAATTAAGAAAAAATCATCTTCCTTATTTAATTTATAACCAATATATTCTTTATTATCTATCTTTAATTTATAAGATTTATAACCTTTAGGAACTTGTTTTTCATCTGTTAAGATATGAATTGTGATATTTCCACTAGTTATTTGATTATATAACTTATAGTTGTTTTTTTCATATTGATAGAAATTGATATTACCTTTATCATCTTTTAAAGCAACTAGTTTTACTTTTAAGACTTTATTTTCATAAGCTAAAACATCTTTATCATTTACTTTTACCGTTGTCTTTTCAAAATGAGTGGGTACTTTACCTTCTAGTTCTTTTTCTTGTTGAACAAGAGTCATTTCTTTTTTTTCTATTTTAACTATTATTGGATCTAATTCTTTAACGGTTACAGTTAAGTGATAAGTTTTAGTAGCACCATTTTCGGCTGTTACTGTAATATCAAAAGTATTTGCTCCTTCATGGACTTCTTTTTCACCAAGACCTGTAATACTACTTTTAGAATCTTCCTTACTTCCTTCAATAGTTATTTTTTCAACATCATGTTCTACTTCTAGGGAATAGTTAAGATTATTCTTATCAAAATTTGGTGATATTTGATAATCTTTTACTCCAAGTTCTGCTAAATTATTATTCTTACTATAGTTAGCAAGTACAGTTTCTCTTTTAGTACAGTTGATAGTAGTAGAATCTTTTGGTGCTGTTCGTGTTTGTTCATCATAAGAAACAAAGTTTGAAGAAGCAATAGAGACACTTGCTTTTCCTTCTTTTTTAATGTTAAATTTATAAGAATAAGTCTTTCTTGTTTGACCAGGACTTTGAACATAGTCTACTACATGTGTTTGTCCACTAGTAAGAGTTAATATATCACTATCATAAGCAACATTAAACTCCCAAGCTCCAAGTCCTGATGGTTCATTAACAGTTACATTAACTGTAACTGTTCCTCCAACCACTCCACTGCTAGTTGTTCCTGCTACACTAATTGTTGCAGCATTAACTTCTTCTATACCACAAAAAAAGAAAAAGGAAAGAAGAAAGATAAATATTTTCTTTTTTGACATTTAAATCATCTCATTTCTGTTCTATTTTACTATATCCTAATAAAGTTTTCTGCATTCTTAATAAATCTACTACGGTGATTAAACCATCTTTATCTAAATCACTAGCAAGTAATTCAGCATCTGCTAAATTATTATTGCCAAGTAGATATTTTTGAATTCTTAATAAATCAATAATACTAGTTGTTCCATCACCATTATTATCACCATAAATAACTACTTTGTATTCTTTTGTTTCTTTTGAATTAGAAATAGTAATTATATCATTTGTAGCTAAAGCATCATTTTTATTATTACCATATTTATCTTTAACACTAACGACTGATAAGCCATTATAGATTGTTTTTAACTGATTTTCCAAGTTAGTTTTAGAAGTATTCATTTCTATTCCTGAAATATAGTTACTATTTAAGCGATAACTACTAGCAATAATTGCTTCATCTATCTTAATTACTGGAACTTCTTCTGGTGGAGTTACTGGTTTATCATCATCTGTTTTTGGAGTTTCGCTTACACCTGGCATATTTTCATAAACAGGAATTAAAAATTCATAAGTCTTATCTAATAAGTCATTATTTTTATAGCCTTTATAGATTGATAAGGCTTCGCTAGCTGGTGCTTTAATATTAGACATATATTGATGTGTATAAGTTGAGTTTAAAGCTGATGGACTAACATTGAATTTTTGAAAGTAAAGAGTGTGTTGATTAGCATTTATATAGCCATTAACAATATAAAGTGCTCCTCCAATAAGAGCTTTTTCTTTACTATCCCAAGGTCTCATATAACTAGTAACACTAGCATCATATCCACCATTAGCCCAGATTAGTCCTCTTATTACAGGGCTTTGATAACTCCCATAAGCACCAATATTATAAAAGTTATAAATACCACTATATTCTTGATCATTTCCACAGTTATTAAGTATTGTCCAGTTATCATTATTACGATAACGATTTGCACATTCATTATCTTTAGCAAAAGTAAATTTTGCCCCATCTACTCCAGTTGAACCATTAGCTCCTTTTTCTTGTCTTACCCGACTAGCAAGATAAGTAGGACTAGCTCCTGATTTATCAGCAGCTTTCATAAAGTAATTTACATATTCATCATTATCCATAAAAGTATTCTTTAAAATACTTTTTAGGGCATCTTTTGTTTGAATTTCTTTATTGTATTGTAAATTTTCAAACATAAAGATTCCTTCTTCTGCTAAAAAGTTTCTAGGATCCATATAATAACCTACCGCACTAGAACTTGCTTGATACCAGCCTTTTTCTTTTACTGATTCGATATAGTTACCATAATCATCTTTTTTTCGTAAACTCTCATCACTTCCATTTACAAGTGATATTTCACCAATCGTTTCATTTTTAATAGCTTCGTTATAATCTAAGTTAGTTTTAATAGCATTAAATATCCAATTTGGATGTTTCTCATGAAGGCTTTTTAAGACTGATAGATAACTTTCATTAAAGCCTTTACTTAACATCTCTTTTTCAAAATCTCCATCTTTATCAATTTCTACTTCTTCTTTTATTACTTGGTCGCTTGAACAAATATAACCAACAACATCTTGATAAGACACTTTATACCAAGCTGATTTGCAACCATATCCACTTTTATTATTTTTATCAAGTACTACTACTTTACTAAGAGTATTTAAAACTCCCTCATCACCAATAGAAGTAATTCTACTCCCACTTGGTTTATCTTTGAAAGCTTTAGGTGTATTTAAAACAATATACTCTTTTGCATAAACAGTAGGCGTCATAAAAAATAGCACTAGGATAAAAAGAGATAATTTACTCCATCTTTTCATTAAAGGCACCTCCTCTAGTATCTTGATTATATCATTAAATAAAGCATATTTGTCCTATTTGCTCATATTTTGTATAAAACTTTACACTAGATTTTACTGTTATTTAGGGTGCTTTGTTGAAAGTATTGAAAAAATTAGCTATAATTATAGGGTATAAATGGAGGAAAAGTGTATGGAAAATGATGAAAAAAAGTCCAAAAAAAAGAAGAAAAAAAAGTATCGTTTTTGGTTATTTATTTTAACTTTAATAACGCTGTTTGCTAACTTCTTTGCTATCTATGAAATTCTTTTATTAGGTCCAGTTGAAGAAATCATCAGATATATTGTTATTGGAGTGTTTTTATTACTTGATTTAGTTTTCTTTTTAAAGATGAAAAAGAAGCGAAAGAAGAAAGAGAATAAAGCAAAGTTACTTACTTTTTTCTTAATTATTTATTTGTTACTTAGTTTACTTATTGGAGTTGTCATTATGTATTTATATGGCAAGCTTGAAAATGTTAATAAGACATATGTAACTTATTCTAGTAGCTTAGTTACTATGGCAAATAGTAATATTTCTAGTATTAGTGAAGTAAAAAATACAAAGATTGGTTTACTTGATGATAAGTCTTCCCCTGATGGCTATATTATTCCAAAATCAATTATCAAAGAAAATAATTTAGATAATACTAATACTATTAAGAAATATGATGATTATAGTAGTATGGTTGCTGATTTATATGATGGAACTATTAATGCTATTTTTATTACTACTAATTATCCTAGTTTGTTTCAAGCTATTGAAACTTATCAAAATATAGCAACAGATACAAAGATTATTTATACTAAGGAAAAGAAATTATTAAAGAGTTCCACTAGTAAAAGAGAAACTGCTTCTACTGGTAAGAGTATTAGTGATCCTTTTACAATTTTATTAATGGGTGTTGATTCAACTGATGAAGGGTTATCTAAGAATACTGTTGCAAATGGTGATTCTTTGATACTTATTACTTTTAATCCTAAAACTTTAAATGCAACTATGCTTAGTATTCCAAGAGATAGTTATGTGCCAATATCTTGTTGGAGTGGTACTCCTGAAAACAAAATTACACATGCTGCTGCTTATGGTACTGATTGTATGATGAGTACGATTGAAAATTATTTTGATGTAAAAATTGATTATTATGCAAAAATTAACTTTCGTGGACTTGTATCCTTAGTTAATACTTTAGGAGGAATTGATGTTGAAGTTCCACAGAATTTATGTACTGATGATTCTAACCGAGAAGGATATGTCTGTATTAAAAAAGGGCTACAGCACTTAAATGGTGAACAAGCTTTAGTTCTTGCCAGAAATAGAAAGCAACTTGTTAATGGTGATTTAGACCGTGGGCTTAACCAACAAATTGTTATTCAAGGCCTTATTAATAAGGTTAAAGATATGTCTAGTGTTAGTCAAGTAATGGGTGTTTTGGATACCATTTCTAATAATTTAGATACTAACTTTACTACAAAACAAATTTTATCTTTTTATGATATTGCAAAAGATATTACTAATAATGCCTTACAAAAAGATGATGCTGACTTATTAAATATTGAACAGTTATTCTTATCTGGTACTGGTCAAATGATTTATGATGAGCGAAGTAGACTTGTTCTTTGGGATTATATTCCTAATAAAGAAAGCAAAAAAGATATTGTCAATGCAATGAAAGTTAATCTTGGTAAGAAAGAACCGACAATGGTTAAAGAGTTTGCTTTTTCTATTAATACTCCTTATGAAAAAGTTGTAACTGGTACTGGTCCTTATAAAACTGCTTTTAAGTATACTCTTCTTCCTAATTTTACTGGTGATACAATGGCTACTGCTCAGTCTTGGGCTTCTAGAAATGGAGTAAAAGTGAGTTTTAAAGGTAATTCTGGTCATGTTATTGCTCAAAGTTATCCAGTCAATAAGCGCGTTGATTTAATTAGTGGTTCTGTTGTTCTTACTTTATCTGGTGGAAGTAGTGAATCTTCTAGTATTACTGATAGTAAACCAAATACAACTATTAAAGATAATACTACTAGTAATAGTGGTAATAACATCAAAGATGATAAAACAGATAATCAAACAGTACCTACTGTTCCTGATGATAAAAACGAAAATGGAACTGATAATAAAAAAGAAGATACAACAGAAAATAATAAAAATGACAAAACTGATAATAAAAAAGATGAAAAAGATAACAATCAACCTAGTGAGTAATTATAAATTTCAAAAACTATAAGGAATACAAACGTTCTTTATAGTTTTTTTCTTTTGTTTATGTTAAAATAATTAGCATTGAAAGAGGGATTATAATGCTTGATAATGATATAAGAATAGCTCAAGAAATAGTTAGTAGAAAGAAAAAGAATGTTACTTCTTTGCCCTATCACAATAGTTCTTTTATTTATAGAACGACTAATGAAGAAATTAGTAAATACCAGTTTTTACTTAACAGAAAAGATACTATTCTTTCTGTCATCGCTTCTGGTAATCAAATTTTAGATAGCATCTTTGCAGGAAGTAAGAATATTACTGGTTTTGATATAAGTACTTTTCCAAAGTATTATTTAAATTTACAGATAGCAGCGTTGCAATGTTTTTCTTTAGAAGAATTTATTAAATTTTTCTATCAAGAGGTTGATGACTTAGATTATGATGATATGTATGGCGTTGTTCGTTGCGTCTTGGATAAAGATACAAAAACATTCTGGGATAGTTTACTTAATTACTTTGATTATAGTGATTTAAAAGATTCTACTTTATTTTCTAGTGAACCTTTTTCTACTACACAAGTCAAAAGAAAGAATATTTATCTTCAAAGTAATGATAATTATTACAAATTAAGAGAACAACTTAGTACTGTTAATATAACTTATTTAACTGGTGATATTTTTAAGCTTGCTAATAATTTAGAAACTGGTTATGATTTAGTTAATCTATCATCCATTATGTATTACAATTCTCAGGATAGTTATAGAAAGTTATTATCTACTATCCCATTAAACTATGATGGCGAAATATTGACCTATCTTTATGATACTAATATTTTTTCACAATTAAATCTGCCTAACACTAGTGTTTATAATTTTGAAAATAGTAAATCTGGAATTATGATTTATAAAAGATAGTAAACTTTCAACTAATATTTACTGCTTTTACTTCTTTTATTGGGATATTAGTAATTTTAGATATTTCCTCTTGACTGAATCCATTGTTAATCATTGCACTAATTATTGCAGTTTGCTTTTGCATACTTCCTTGCTCAATTCCACGTTCAATTCCACACTCAATTCCACGTTCAATTCCTTGTTCAACTCCACGATTGAATCCATGCTGCTCACCAGCTTTAAAAGATATGTTTCTTATACCATTTTCTATTTTCTCTCGTTCCAAATCGGCATCGTAAAGTCCAATAGTATTAATATCAAGCGAAGCTTCTCTTATTCTTCCAACTGCTTCCATTAAATCTTCATCTCCTTCTCCTAGTTTTTCTAAATCACTAACTTTATCAACTCTTAGTATAAGTAGAGCCTTTTCAAGTTTACTTAATCTAGCTCCATTATAGTATTTCTTAGCTAATTTTGGAAGACTGATATGATATTTTTTAACTTTTTCCGTTTCAATTTGCCTACTCTTTTTGTCAGTATAAACAAATTCTAACATTGAATCATTACCTTTAAAATAACTAAAGTTATTTAGATTAATCTGTAAAAACGAATAAAGTGTACTATAATCATTACCAGAGTTTAAGCTTTCTCCTTCAATCTTTCCTAAATAAGCATCATTTCGCATAAATAACCACTCATAATACTTACCATTCATTTCAATATTGATTAATAACTTATCGATACCAACAATGAAATCAGAAATTTTCTTCTTCTCTTTAGCATTACTTAAACTAAGTTCATTATTTTTAATCACTAATTTACTTTTAATTTCTTCTTTTGATACTCCTAGAAATTCACTAATTAAAAAAGAAAGGTAATTAGGACAAGAAGACATCACTATCTTAAAAACAGTATCTTGAGTAGCAGGTATAACTTTATTTTCTCGCAAGAGTTTTTCCTTCAATTTCAAAACCCTATCATTACTTAAACTTACTATATTGCATCACCTCCTTTCTAGCAAGAGGTAACTTAACACATAATAAAAAGAAGAGCAAATACCGAATTTTCGAAATTCACCCTTCTTTTTGGCCGAAATTTACATTTTCAGCTATGAAATTTACTATTTTTAGGAAAAATTAACTCTGAATTTGCAAAATTAGCATTATCTAAAATTTTTTCAAATTATAGTAATTTCTATAAAACAACTTTTTGATTGACATTTAAACGCATAATAGTTTACACTCTAAGTACGGTGATGAAATATGGAAATGGACTTTCATGAAAAAATTAAAGAACAACGAAAAGTGATGAATCTTACGCAAAAGGAAATTGCCGCTTCTCTTGGAATAGGACAAGATTTATATTCAAGATACGAAAACGGAAAACTTAGTTTTCCATCAACATTAATACCCGAGTTATGTTATTTTTTAGAAATGACTCCAAATGAATTATTTGAATATGAACGTTATGTAAAAATATACCATAGTACTAAGAAAAAAAAGAAGGACTAGTTCCTTCTATTTCGTATAATCACAACTACTGCATTTAATTTCATTATTATGTTCTAAAAGTAACGAACCACAGTCAGGACACTTTTCTTCTAAAGGTTTATCCCAAAAGGCTGTTTTACATTTAGGATAATTGCTACAACCGTAAAAAGTTTTACCACGTCTTGTCTTTCTCTCTAAAATCATTCCATCACAATTAGGACAATGTGCTACTTCTACAACTTGTTTTTCTTCTTTTTTAACATATTTACATTCTGGATAGTTACTACAAGCAATAAATTCACCATATCTACCCTTTCTTATAACTAAGGGATGAGAACATTCTGGACAAAGTTCACCAGTCTCTTGATCTGGTGCTTTTTCCATCTCATCAAAAGCTTTCTCAACACGTGGTTCAAATTCATCATAAAATTCTTTTAATACTTCATTCCAAACAAGTTCCCCACTAGCAATCTTGTCCAAATCTTCTTCCATTTCTCTAGTATATTCAACATTAATTAAATCTTTAAAGAACTCCTGCAACTTATCAGTTGTCTCCACTCCTACCTCAGTTGGATGAAACTTTTTTTCTTCTAAAGTAACATAGGCACGTTGTTTCAAGGTATCAATCGTTTGAGCATAAGTTGATGGACGTCCTATTCCTAACTCTTCCATTTTCTTAACAAGAGAGGCCTCTGTATATCTAGCTGGTGGCTTAGTAAAATGTTGTTCACTAACTAAATCAGTGGCTTGTCTTACCTCATCCTTAACAAAAATTGATAAGTAATTTTCTTCATTAGTTTCATATGTAGCATAGACTTCTAAATAACCTTTGAATATGATAACACTACCTGTTGCTTTAAAATGATAATCATTATTATCAAACAATACTGTTGTCTGGTTAACCTTAGCATCTGCCATTAAACTAGCTAAAGCTCTATAATAAATTAGACGATATAATTTAAACTCATCACTTGATAAATAACTCTTAACATCTTCTGGACGTCTTAGAATACTAGTTGGTCTTATGCCTTCATGAGCATCTTGAACATTATCTTTCTTCTTAGCTTGTTTAGGGTAACCAATATATTCTTTACCATAGTTTTTTTCAATAAAATTGAAAGTATTATGAATAAACTCATCAGATAAACGAATAGAATCAGTTCTCATATAAGTTATTAATCCAGTAGTTTCACTACCAAGATCAATTCCTTCGTAAAGCTTTTGCGCTATCATCATTGTTTTCTTAGTAGGAAAACCTAATTTATTAGCTGCTTCTTGTTGCAAAGTTGACGTCGTAAAAGGAGCTTTACTTTTCTTATTCTTAAGCTTTTCTTCTACAGAATAGACCTTATAATTATCAGTCAAAGTGGCAAGAACTTTATCAGCTTCTTCTTTAGAACTTAATTTAATTTCATTATCTTTATATTCAAAAAGATTAGCAGCTACAGAATCAAAATAAGCCGTAATAGTGTAGTATTCTTCTTGCTTAAAAGCTTCAATTTCTCTTTCTCTATCAACAATTAGCTTTAAGGCAACACTTTGAACACGACCAGCACTCTTCGCTTTAATTTTAGATTGTAATAACTTGGATAATCTAAAACCAATGATTCTATCTAATATTCTTCTAGTTTCTTGACTCTTAACCAAATTCTGGTCAATCTTACCCTCATGTTTAATTGCTTCTAAGACACTATCTTTTGTTATTTCATGAAATAAAACACGTGAATAATCATTATCTTTAATATTTAAAGCTTCTTTTAAGTGCCAAGAGATGGCTTCCCCTTCCCTATCTGGGTCGGTTGCTAAAATAATATGATCACTATCTTTAACATCTTTCTTTAATTCTTTTATTAGTTTACTTTTTCCTTTTAAAGGAACATAATTAGGTTTAAAACCATCTTCTATGTCAACTCCTAGTCCTAACTTACCACTAGTTGCTAAATCTCTAATATGCCCTTTACTAGATACTACTTTATAATCTTTACCAAGATATTTTTCAATAGTTTTACTCTTACTAGGACTTTCTACTATTACTAAGTTCTTTGTCATAAAGCTCCTCCTTTTCCATATTCTTATATCTAATAATTACTATTATTGTCAAGCATTTTTAGAAATTTACTTATTATTTACATATTCTTTAACAGGAGAGTAACTTCTACGATGTTCTTTAATAATACCATATTCCATAATCGCTTCAATATGCTTCTTAGTGGGATAACCTTTATTATGTTTAAAGTCATACATTGGATATTTTTTATCTAATTCGTATAACATGTGATCTCTTGTTACTTTTGCAATAACACTAGCTGCTGAAATAGTGATACTTTTTAAATCACCTTTAATTATAGAAGTTGTTGGTATATCTATATCTAATTTCACAGCATCTATTAAGACATGTTCTGGCTTAATTTTACAATTATTAATTGCCATCTTCATTGCTTTCTTAGTTGCATTTAAAATATTAATTTTATCTATTTCTTCATTATCAACTATACCTATTCCTATTCCTAAAGCCTGTTCCTGTATTTTTTTATAAAGTTCTTCTCTTCTTTTTTCAGTTAATTTCTTGCTATCAGTTAAGTGTGGTAAATTAAACTTTTCTGGCAATATTACACAAGCGGTAACAACTGGTCCTACTAAAGGACCTCTTCCCACTTCATCTACACCTGCTATTAAATTAATTCCTTTTTCTCTTAATTCTCTTTCATATTTATAATTATCTATTTCCATATACCCTCCAAGTGAAAAACTTTTCCCTCCTAATAGGAAAAGTTTTATTGTAATCTTTCTTTAATTTTTACTGCTAAAGCTTTTTGATCTGTTCTTCCTTTTACTTTAGGTGATAAATATCCCATTACTTTGCCCATATCTTTCATACCAGTTGGTTTAACTTCTTCAAGAGCTTCTGTAAGTAATTGATCTAATTCTTCTTCAGTTAATGGTGCTGGTAAAAATTCTTTCAAAGTATTTAATTCCATTGTTTCCTTTTCAACAAGATCACTTCTAGCACTCTTAGAATACTGTTCAATAGAGTCTTCTCGCATCTTTACTTGCTTTAATATTACACTTAAAACTAAGTCATCATTAATTTCAACTTTATTATCGATATGGTCTAAATCAACAGCTGCTTTTACCATTCTTAATACTGCTAGTCTTTCTTTATTATGAGCTTTCATTGCTTCTACTATTTCACTTTTAATCTTATCATACATATTTAATCACGCCTTTACTTTCTCTTTTTTTGTCAAATAATATTTTTTTCCAGTTTTTATAAATGTATACTGATAAGTTTCTTTAACTGTTCCATAAATACCATCTAATACTTGGGTTGTTAATAAGATTTTATCCCCATCTTTTTTAGCATTAATAAGTTTTAGATTAATGGGAGAAGAATTATCTTCTTTAGAAAATACTACTATTCCTTTATGGGATTCATCATAAACAGCATAGTGTTTTTTATCTACTTCAAAACTTTCTACTTGGACAGTAATATCTTTTCCATATAGGTTTTTAACAGCTTTTTCTAAATCACTTTTCTCAACAAAAGTAACTAATCCATCACAAGTATAACCATCTTTTTTACTATCTACTACCTCACAATTTATAGTTTCTTTATCATCTATATTCCAATAAGCATAATATAACATAGCTTTATTTTCCATTACATCAAGTATTTCTAAATCCTCATGAGCTATTTTTTTATAAAGAGTTATTACTGTTTTATCTTTTAATGATAAATCACTAGTACCATCAGAACTAGTTCCTATTTTTTTATAACCGTAATAGATAGCACCAACTAGTATTTCTAATATTATTACTGTTATAACAAATTTTTTCAAAGTTCCCTGTTTCACTTTTACACCTTCTTTTTCTTAATAAAGAATTTAATGATATATGCTTCAAATATAATCATTATAACGATGAATATCCATGCCAGTATTTCATATAAAAGTCCATTTGTATAACTTCCTAATATACTTAAAATACTTTTTGGTATATATTTATCTATTACTGCTGATACATCTTGCAAGGGAATATTTTGTCCTATATATGTTAATATTCTAAGAAATATATCAGTAATTGCTATAAAGTAAACAAAACTAGAAAACTGTCTAAAAAACATAATAACTAGTAAAATTAGAACTATTAGAACAATTAAATCAATATACATAATAACCACCTTTCTCTTCTTTCTTTGATTATATCATAGATATTATAGATATGGGTTATTTTTTCTTTCTAATTCTAATGTTGTTTCTTCACCATGACCAGAATATATTTTAGTATCATCATTAAATTCCACTAGTTTTGTTAAAGATTTTTGCATATCAATACTGTTACCTGTCGGTAAATCTGTCCTACCAATAGTTTCTTTAAAGATAAAGTCCCCTACAAATAAAGAATTTTCTTCTCTAAAGTAAAAACTAACTGAATCACTACTATGTCCTGGAGTATAATAACATTTAAATTTAAAAGGACCTATTTCTTTTTCTACCAAGTCTTGTAAATTACTTTTCTTATAAACCATTAGTTTCCTATTTTTTTTAAGAAATTCTCTTAAAGCTCCAACATGGTCAAAATGTGAATGTGTTACTAATATTCCCAATAATTTAGTAGAACCCATCGCTTCTTTTATCTTATCAGCATCTGCTCCTGGGTCTATTAATAAACATTTATCATCAATTTTTAGTACATAACAGTTTTCATCTAATGTTCCAGTTACCACTCTAACTATTTCCATCTTTTATTCCTCCTCATTCTATCTACTAGAATAATGAAAATACTAAGATTTTGTCAAGAGTTTTTTACTACTATTTAGATATTGAAATAACATCATAATAACTGGTCTTACCAGTATAGTTTATATCACTAATAGGAGTCTTAATACCAGTCTCATTATATTCTATATAATCACTTAGATTCTTATCGCACCACTCTCTACTAGGTTCATTACCTTCTCCAAACATTAAAGTTAAATCAATAACTTTATAATTACTTAGCGTATAAGTTGGTGACAACTCAGTTGTCTTAGGAAATAGATTATATTGAAGATAACTAGAATATTTAGTAATTTTATTTATATCTATATCATCCGATAATCTATAATAATACGAATACATATTATTATTTAGTTTTGAAAGAGAAAGAGTGGAATATATAGGTTTGTTGTTGTAAGAAAACTCTACTTGGTCATTAAAAGTAGGACAGTTAGATACATAGTATCCATAGTAAAGATGTTTAACAGATTCAGGAGTTGGAATTATGTAGAGTCCAAACCATTTATTAATACCAATATAATTTATAGACCAAGTTCTTGTTGAAGAATCATAAATATGATTAATTTTATCACCATCATTTTCATTTCCAAAACTAACTTTTTCCATATTAACTAAATTATTTTTCATTACATAGTATTTTCTACATTCTCCATCAATAAATGAATCTCCTCCTGCATCTTGACACTTTTTATTTAAACTTTCTTCACTAGTAGATATTCCCTCTATCCTTAGTTTTGCTTTAAAGACTTTATTTTCTTCTTCTATCGTCATATCACTAGAAAACCATAATCTTAATTTATAGTTGATAGTTTGTTTACTGTTAATTATTCCACTTTCTAGTTTTTGATTTCCCGTTAATGATTTAGCTATATTATTAGATTCATCTTTTTCTAAACTATAATGAATATATTTTTGATTAATTCTAACATCACCATCGTCTAGTGGTTGGTCATCTAAATAAATTGTATATTGCGAAGCTACTTTTCCATTATTAGTTAATTTAAATGCATAATAATTATCCAAATTAACTCCTTCATCATCAGATAGTGGTCCATCTGCTGATACAGTTATTGCATTACCTTTTGATTCATCTAATACAAGTGATAAACTTCCTACTTTTAAGATACTTTCTTTACTTGCAAAGAAACTAGTTTGCAAAAAAGCATAAGATATTCCTAGTGTAATAGATATTAATATTACAAGTATTATGATTAAAAATATATTTTGTCTTTTAGATTTCATCTTTTATAACCTCTTTTCCTATTAAGAAACACAAAAAAACAGAATAAGTTACTCCTATCCCGTCATTTTTACACTATTAAAGAAAGTGATTTTATTGTTTAATAAGTACCCCCCCCCAGGTTAATTGTTTGTTAACTTTAGAAAATTGATACATACTAAACACCTACTTTCTATTTTTTATCAGTATCTTCGACATCTTAATAATATCATAATATTTGATATTTAACAACTAAATTATCTTGATAAGATTTCATTATAATTTTCCAAGAAAAAATAATCTTGATTTTTAAAATCACATACAAAATAATTATTATTTAAACCATTTAATATTTTCAAGAAAAAAGAATTATAATAATTAGTTTTAAGTCTCATATAACTTTTCTTCACAGTTAAAGAACCAATTTCATCATGGCCTGGCTCGTTATAGTAATGTGTTCCTTTTCGTTTACTATAAGGAATAGACTGATGATATTTAATATAGATATGTTGATTTAGTTTATCATTATCTATTTTTTTAGTTATTTGACGAAACAAACTATAGCCGTATTTAGCATTTTCTTCTCCTAAAAAATAAATTTGTTCTAATATCTGATAAAGAATAGATGGCTTTTCTTGATACAAACTCTTAAATTCATCCTTAATTTCAAAAATAAAAAACTCTCTCATATAATCACCACTAAAATCATATCAAGAGAGCCATGAGATATTTGTCGAATTATTTTAGTAAAATATCGATTTAAAGGAGACCTCGTCAAGTTTACTTTTAAAATTTTTCTGATAAAACATATGGATTTAAAGCAGTTCCATCTCCCTTAGTTACTTGTGTATCAGCCTTTAGGTTGATAACTGGACGGACCCCGAAGGAATTCTCGACACTACCCCAATGATACAACATGCCTGAAGGATACATGTCCCAAACGAGCGCACTAGAGAAATCGGAATTGAAGTGAGACGGAGACAGCGTCCAGAAGTATTGTCCATTATATAGATAATAATTACTATTTGGTATATTGTGTACACCACCAGCCATTGCTGCTTCGTCTACTGTGATTAGTGATATGGGATAATCTAACTTAGTACTTACATTTGATACTTTAAATTTATCATTATCTTGAGCACATTTTAAGCTTGGTGTTCTTCTGTCCAACAAACGGTCGTATGCTCCATAAAATGTATATGAATCTAATTTATAACCCGAGCCGTCCAAAATGCTTCTATCGTTACAAAATGTTTCATCTGCTAGATATGATGCATAACTTGTTAGATTATTCTTAAACCAAGTATCTAAGGTGTTTTTTATAGTAGAATTTGTTGTATTTGTTACGGCATCTGAATAACTATCACTACTATAGGAGATTGGTTGTACTGTCATTGTGGTATCATTTTGATATCCTGTTACTTTATAAACTACATTACAACTAGTATTTAAACAACTATATAAGTTTTCTGCTACTATTTCATCATGATTATCTTTCCAAGTTAATTGCTTAATAGTACCAGTCAAAGTTAATTTTTTAGTTGATTCGTCAAAAGTATACCCTGTTCCATAGTTATATTTTTGTGTATTGGTAAACCAGTTGTATCCTGTTGTTCCATTATTCTCATGAAGTGAGAATTTCTCATTATATTTATAACCTACATAAGTTGGATTCCAATATTTACTATTAAATTGTGAATTTCCTATTGTTTCAGCCGTTCCTGTATCACTTGTTGATTTACCTGCATAAATCATTCTAATAGACCCATCTCCATTACGACGTATGATTCTCCAAGTAAAA